>Ga0209461_10000094_pt1 | contig 60679 bp, 47 predicted proteins | sample AgamicAsMarz_FD_187162 | JGI IMG/M metagenome (GOLD analysis project Ga0209461, IMG submission 187162) | Agave microbial communities from Guanajuato, Mexico - As.Ma.rz (SPAdes) (version 2) | ecosystem: Host-associated > Plants > Phyllosphere > Phylloplane/Leaf | place: Guanajuato, Mexico... | reverse complement strand
AGGTAGAGATGACTGTTCCTTAGGACAGTCCCGTCCAGGGAACGGCCGCGTCGGCATCTTTCCCTGGCTACCGACGCGCAGGTGCAGTGAGGGTCGCGCGGACCCCCCTGCCTCCCGCGGCCCCACTGCGCCGCCTTGTAGTTAGTTGGCTCGAAAGAGCCATGCCGCATTACCTCAGATTTCTCAGAACAGTCTGGAGGATCCCGCCATTCTGGAAGTAAGCGATCTCGTTGGGGGTGTCGAGGCGAAGCGTGGCGGTGAACTCAATCGGGTCGGCGCCTTCGCGGCGAGCGGTGACCATCGCGTTTTTCGCCTCGCCGTTCTCGAGCTCGCCGACGTCGATCACCTCTTCGCCATTGAGTCCGAGCGAATCGAGGCTCTCCCCCGCGGGGAGCTGGAGGGGAAGGACCCCCATGCCGATCAGGTTGGAGCGGTGGATGCGCTCGAAGCTGGCCGCGATCACTGCGCGCACGCCGAGCAGCTTCGTCCCCTTCGCGGCCCAGTCGCGCGAGGAGCCGGAGCCGTACTCCTCGCCGGCGAGGACGACCAGGGGAACGCCCTCTTCGACGTAGGCCGTCGCCGCCTCGAAGATCGTCGTCTCCTCGCCGTCGGGGAAGTGCCGCGTGTAGCCGCCGGCCCTCTCGACCAGGCGGTTGCGAAGACGGATGTTGGCGAAGGTGCCGCGAATCATCACCTCGTGGTTGCCGCGCCTGGCGCCGTAGGAGTTGAAGTCGCGGGGCTCGACCCCGTTCTCGATCAGCCAGCGGCCGGCCGGGCTGTCCTTCTTGATCGCCCCGGCGGGCGAGATGTGGTCGGTCGTGATCGAGTCGCCCAGCAGGGCGAGCACGCGGGCGCCGGCGATCGGCTCGACCCCCGGCGGATCGGCCGGCATCCGCTCGAAGAAGGTGGGCCGCCGCACGTAGGTCGAGTCCGGCCAGGTGTAGCGGTCGCCGGTGGGGACCTCGACCGCGTTCCAGTTCTCGTCGCCCTCCATCACCTCGCCGTAGTTGCGGGTGAACATCTCCGAGGCGATCGAGGCGCCCACCACCTGCTTGACCTCCTCCGGGTCGGGCCAGACGTCGTGCAGGAAGACCGGCTCGCCGTCGGAGCCCTCGCCCAGCGGTTCGGTGAGCAGGTCGAGGTCCATCCGCCCGGCCAGTGCGTAGGCGACGACCAGCGGCGGCGAGGCGAGGTAGTTGGCCTTCACGTCCTGGTTGATCCGGCCCTCGAAGTTGCGGTTGCCTGAGAGAACGGCGCAGACGGCGAGATCCTTCTCCTCGACCGCGGCCGAGATCTCGGGCGGCAGCGGGCCGGAGTTGCCGATGCAGGTCGTGCAGCCGTAGCCGACCAGGTTGAACTGGAGCTCGTCCAGGTAGCGCGTCAGGTCCGCCTTCTCGAGGTAGTCGGTGACCACAGTCGAGCCCGGCGCCAGCGACGTCTTCACCCAGGGCTTGCGCTTCAGCCCCCGCCGCACCGCGTTCCGGGCCAGCAGGCCGGCGCCGATCATCACGCTCGGGTTCGAGGTGTTGGTGCAGCTTGTGATCGCCGCGATCACCACGTGGCCGTTGTCGAGCTCGAAGCTGGTGCCGTCGGCGAGCGTCACCTCGATCTCGTCGCCGCTGCGGTTGGCGATCGCCGCCGGCGCGCTCGTCACCCGGCGCGGCCTGCCGTTCTCGTCGTCGTGGTCCTCGGCCGGGGGGTCGGAGGCGGGGAACGACTCCATGCTCGCCTCGTCGACCGGGTTGACCTGCTCGACGGCGTCGGGGTTGAACTCCTCCAGCGCCTCGAGGAAGGCGGGCTTCGCCTGCGCCAGCGGCACCCGGTCCTGGGGGCGCCGCGGCCCGGCGATGCTCGGCTCGACCTGGTCCAGGCTCAGCTCCAGGGTGTCCGAGAAGACCGGCTCGGGCGCACCCGGCTCGGCGTACATCCCCTGCAGGCGGGCGTAGGAGTCGACCAGCTCGAGCGTCTCGGTCGGGCGCCCGGTCAGCTCCAGGTAGCGCAGCGTCTCGGCGTCGACCGGGAAGATCGCGCAGGTCGAGCCGAACTCCGGCGACATGTTGCCGATCGTCGCCCGGTCGGCGAGGCCGAGCGTGGCCAGGCCGGGGCCGTAGAACTCGACGAACTTGGAGACGACGCCGTGCTCGCGCAGCATCTCGGTCACGGTGAGGACGAGATCGGTGGCGGTGGCGCCCTCGGGCAGCTGGCCCTCGAGCCGGAAGCCGACGACCTGGGGCAGCAGCATCGAGATCGGCTGGCCCAGCATCGCCGCCTCGGCCTCGATCCCGCCGACGCCCCAGCCGAGCACGCCGAGGCCGTTGACCATCGTCGTGTGGGAGTCGGTGCCGACCAGGGTGTCGGGGTAGGCCTGCAGTGCGCCGCCGCGCTCGCTGCTCCAGACCACCCGGGCGATGTGCTCGAGGTTGACCTGGTGGCAGATCCCGGTCGCGGGCGGGACGACGCTGAAGTTGTCGAAGGCCTCCCGCCCCCACTTGAGGAAGGAGTAACGCTCGCGGTTGCGCTCGAACTCGTGCTCGGCGTTGACGGCAAAGGCGCGGGCGTTGCCGAAGGCGTCGACCTGGACAGAGTGGTCGATGACCAGGTCGACGTCTACCAACGGGTTGATCTTCTCCGGGTCGCCGCCGATCTCCGCCATCGCGTCGCGCATCGCCGCCAGGTCGACGACCGCCGGCACGCCGGTGAAGTCCTGCATCAGGACCCGCGCCGGCTGGAACGGAATCTCGGCGCTGGGCGCCGCCGTCGGGTCCCACCCGGCGATCGCCTCGACGTCGGCGCTCGTCACCGAGCGCCCGTCCTCCAAGCGCAGGACATTCTCCAGCAGCACCTTGACCGAGTACGGCAGCCGCGCCACGTCGAAGCGATCAGCCAACGCATCCAGACGAAACACCTCGTAGGAGCGGCCACTGACATCGAGGGTGTCGCGGGCGCCAAATGAGTCAGAGGAACTCATGCTTCCCATCCTAGGGAGAGCGGGACGTGCTCCGTAGGAAGGGGCAGGGCACCCCTCGCCCGAACAAGTGCCGGTCTAATGAGACCGGCACTTTGAGTATCCGCCCGTTCGAGGGGTGCCCTGCCCCTTCTTCACAAGCGCATCCGAGATTCACCCCACTCCAGGGTGGTAAATACCTGCAGCGCGACAGCTCAGCGCTTGTCGGTCTGGCCTTCGGCGACTGCTGCGGCGGCCTTCTGGCCGGCGTCGCCGCTGGCGATCTTCACCGAAAGGCCAGGCGTGGCCAAGGCAAAGTGAGCGAGGAAGCGTTGCTGCAGGGGCGCCACCGTGATCTCGGCCTTGTTCTTCTCGATCGCGCGAACTACCGCGTCGGCAACTTGCTGGGGTGAGCCCGTGCCCAAGCCCGGGATCGGTTTCGCTCCGGAGTCGGCGTACATGCCTGCTTCGCGGATCGTGCCCGGCGAGACGATCGAGACGCCGACGCCGACCGGGTCGAGGTCGGCGCGGAGGCCGAGGGCGAAGCCGCGGAGGCCGAACTTGGTCGCGTTGTAGACCGAGGAGAGCGGCGTCGCGGACTTGCCCGACAGGGAGGCGATGAAGACCATGTGGCCCGAGCCCTTCTCCAGCATTCCCGGCTCGACCGCCCGGGCGAGAAGCATCGGGGCCTCGAGATTGACTCGCAGCGTGCCGGTCAGCTGCTCGGTGGAGTAGGCCGGGAGGCGTCCAGTCCCCGGCAGGCCCGCGTTGGCGAGCAGGATGTCGACCTCGCCCGCTTCGGCGGCCAGCTTCTCGGCGGCGCCGGGCTCGGCGAGGTTGGCGGGCACAGCCCGGTGCCCCTCGCCAGGAAGCTCCGCGGCCATCCCCTCCAAGGCCTCTGCCTTGCGACCGCTCAGAACCAGGGTGACGCCGCGCCCCGCGAGCGCCGCCGCGATCGCACGGCCCAGACCGCCCGTGGCTCCGGTCAGCAGTGCTGTGCGGCCCGCAAGTTCCATCCCGCCGCGCAAGCTACCACCCGGCTTGCCGACAGGAAGTGGGACGGCGACAGGAATCGAGGAGTCAAGTGCGAAAGGCCACAAAATGTTTGTTTTTTATGAGCAAGCGGCCGGGCGATCGTCTACACTGCCGCCGTTCCGAACAACCGAAACGCCGAGTCCCGCGCGCACAGAGGCGCCGCGGGAGCGGGGGAACCACGTTTTCGGGGCTAACTCACCCGCTCTGGGTGGGGGCGCAGGCTCCTTTCGCGCCAGCCCGACAGCTAACCCCGTAGGCCGACGAAGGAGATCGGTTTGCCTACGAACGCACGAAAGCTCAAAGCAGGGGTAGCCGCAATCGCGGCGATGGCGCTGCTGGCGCTCGGCCCGGCCGGCGCCTCCGCGGACTGCGGTGGCGGTGGCCTCTCCCCTGCCGAAACGGACATCTGCACGCCGACCGCGAAAGCGCGGCTGCTGCCCAACGGCATGGTGATCCCGCCGGCCTCGGCGCCGGCACGGGTCAAGGCCGTGATCGCCGCGGCCAACAAGATCCGCTCCAAGCCCTACGTCTACGGCGGCGGCCACGCCCGCTGGTGGGACAAAGGCTATGACTGCTCGGGCTCGGTCAGCTACGCGCTGCGTGGTGGCCGCTTCCTCGCCAGTCCGTTGCCCTCGGGCCCGCTGGCCAGCTGGGGGCTCGCCGGCGAGGGCCGCTGGATAACCGTCTACGCCAACGGCGGCCACACCTACGCGGTGATCGCCGGGTTGCGCTGGGACACCTCCGGCAACCTCGACGGCAGCACCGGACCGAGCTGGCACGAAGACCTGCGTAGCCCCGCCGGCTTCGTCGCCCGCCATCCCGCCGGGTATTAGGAGGATCGACGCCTGTCGAGTACGCCGCCCCGGCCAACCGGCCGGGGCGAGATTGTCCTTGCTTTCCTGAACCACTCGGATAACTTCTTCATGTAACTGCTCCACCTGACATCCGCTTGGCCAAGCTCACCAAGCGATACGGCGAGGTGGTGGCGGTTGCCGGAATCGACCTCGAGGTCGAGCCGGGAGAGTTCTTCACCCTGCTGGGCCCTTCGGGTTCGGGCAAGACGACGACGCTGAGGATGATCGCCGGCTTCGAGGAGCCGAGCGGGGGCGCGATCGAGTTGGCCGGAGAGGACGTAAGGGGGGTGCCGCCATACGACAGAGCGGTCAACACCGTCTTCCAGGACTACGCCCTCTTCCCGCATATGAGCGTCGGCGAGAACGTCGAGTACGGGCTGCGCGTGACCCGGGTCGGCAAGGCCGAGCGAGCACGGCGATCCGAAGAGGCGCTGGAGATGGTGCGTTTGCCCCGCTACGCCAAGCGCAAGCCGGGCGAGCTCTCCGGCGGTCAGCGCCAGCGCGTCGCCTTGGCGAGGGCGATCGTCAACCGACCCAGGGTCCTGCTGCTCGACGAGCCGCTCGGCGCCCTCGACCTGAAGCTGCGCGAGCAGATGCAGACCGAGCTGAAGACGATCCAGTCCGAGGTCGGGATCACCTTCGTCTACGTCACCCACGACCAGGACGAGGCGCTGAGGATGAGCAATCGGATCGCCGTCTTCAACGAGGGCCGCATCGAGCAGGTCAGCCCACCGATCGAGCTCTACGAGCGCCCGGCCAGCGAGTTCGTCGCCGGCTTCGTCGGCGTCTCGAACCTGCTCGAGCGCGACGGCGCCCGCTTCACGATCCGCCCCGAGAAGATCCAGCTCGTCGAGACCGATGCGGCGCCGAATGGCCTGCGCACCGAGCGGGGCCGGATCGCCGACATCGCCTACGCGGGGATGACGACCCGCTACACGGTCGCCCTCGACGCCGGCGGGGAGCTTCAAGTCGTACGGCAGAACATGGAGAGCACGTCCGCGGACGCTGCATCCGCGCAGGGGAGGGAGGTACTGGTGGGCTGGCGCCCGGAGCACACGGTCGCCGTCCGTGGGAAGCAAGAGACAGGAGGTATCCCGTGAGAAAGAAGGACGCACATCCAAATCGGACGGCTTGGCTCGTGATCGCAGGCCTACTCGCCTTCATGCTGCTGCTCGCCGGCTGCGGCGACGACAACGGCGACGGTGGCGGCGACGAACTGTCCAAAGTTGGGAAAGGTGAGGGACAGCTCAGCCTCGTCGCCTGGGCGGGTTACGTCGAACCCGAATGGACCAAACCGTTCGAAAGCAGGACCGGCTGCAAAGTCAGCAGCAAGGTCGCCGGCACCTCCGACGAAATGGTCCAGCTGATGCGAACGGGCCAGTACGACGGGGTTTCGGCATCCGGCAACGCCTCGGCTCGACTGGTCGACGGGGGTGACGTCGATCCGGTCAACGTCGACCTCGTCCCCAACTACAAAACGATCTTCAGCGACCTGAAGGACCAGCCCTACAACACCTTCGACGGCGTCAACTACGGGATCCCGCACGGTCGCGGCGCGAACCTGCTGATGTGGAACGCCGACGAAGTCAAACCGGCTCCCAGATCCTGGGATGTGATCCTCGATCCGAAAAAGGCGGCCCAGCACAGCGGTCAGATCAGCGCCTACGACGACCCGATCTACATCGCCGACGCGGCCGTCTACCTGAAGGCTCACGAGCCCGATCTCGGGATCGAGAACCCCTACAGGCTGAACGACGAGCAGTTCGAAGCGGCCGTCGACCTGCTGAGGGAACAGCGCCCGAACGTCGGCGAATACTGGTCCGAAGCGACCAAGCAGATCTCGGCCTTCGCCGGAGGCGACAGCACGGTCGGCACCACCTGGCAGTACCAGTACTTCCTCCTCCAGGAAGAAGGGGAGCCGGTAGCCGCGAGCCCGGCGAGTCAGGGTTTCCTCCCCGAAGAGGGGGCGACGGGCTGGTCGGACACCTGGATGATCAGCTCCGAAGCCAAACACCCCAACTGCATGTACAAGTGGATGGACTGGATCGTCTCGCCGAAAGCGAACGCCCAGGTCGCCGAATACTTCGGCGAGGCGCCGGCGCAGAGGCTGGCCTGCGACCAGACAGCCGACAAAGAATTCTGCTCCAAGTACCACGCAGAAGATCCCGGCTTCTGGAAACGGGTCTACTACTGGGAAACCCCGCTGGCCGACTGCGGCAACGGGTCGAACGACTGCAAGGACTACAACGACTGGGTCCAGGCATGGACCTCGATTAAGGGTTGAGCCGCAGGCTCGCCGACCTGTTCCCGGGGCGCCCCCGCCTGCAGGTGGGGGCGCTGCTGGCCGGCCCGGTCGGCTGGCTGGTCATCGGCTACCTGGGCTCCCTCGCCGTGCTGCTGATCGCCGCCTTCTGGACGGTCGACCCGCTCAGCGGCGAAGTGGTCCAGGGCTTCAGCCTCGAAAACGTCGAAACGCTCGTCGAGGAACCCGTCTACCGCGACATCGCCGGCCGGACGATCCTGATCGCGGCGCTGGTCACCCTGACCGACGCCCTGCTCGCCTTCCCGATCGCCTTCTACATGGCCAAGGTCGCGAGCCGCCGCGGCAAGGCGCTCCTGGTAATCGCGGTGCTGCTGCCGCTCTGGTCGAGCTACCTGGTCAAGGTCTACGCCTGGCGGACGATGCTCTCCGCCAACGGGATAGTCAACTGGGTGCTGGACCCGTTCGGGCTGCAGGGGCCGGGCTTCGGCAACACGGCCGTCTGGCTGGTGATGAGCTACCTCTGGCTCCCGTACATGATCCTGCCGATCTACGCCGGGCTGGAGCGGATTCCGAACTCGCTGATCAGCGCCTCCGAGGATCTCGGCGCCGCGCCCTTCACCACCTTCCGCCGGGTGATCCTGCCACTGGTCTTCCCCGCGGTGGTGGCCGGCTCGATCTTCACCTTCGCGCTCACCCTCGGCGACTACATCACGCCACGACTGGTCTCCAACAACCAGTTCATCGGCAACGTCGTCTTCAACAACATCGCCAACAACCTGCCCCTGGCCTCGGCCTTTGCGCTGGTCCCGATCGTGGTGATGATCGGCTACCTGCTCGTCGCCCGCCGGCTGGGAGCGTTCGAGCACATCTAGGGGAACGGGTGAGGCTCTCGCGACGATCGACGCTGCTCCTTCGCCTCGCGGTCGCGGCCGGGCTCGCCTTCATCTACGTCCCGCTTGCGGTGATCGCGATCTACGCCTTCAACTCCAGCAACGTCCTCGAGTGGCCGCCGCCCGGCCTCACCGTCGAGTGGTTCCCGAAGGCCGTGGAAGACCAGGCGGTCCGCGACGCCCTGCTCACCTCGCTGAAGGCCGGCCTTCTCGCCACCACGATCGCGATCGTGCTCGGCACCCTCGCCTCGCTCGCCGTCGCGCGCTACCGGTTCTTCGGCCGGGAGACGATCTCCTTCCTCGTGATCCTGCCAATCGCGCTGCCGGGGATCGTCACCGGCGTCGCCCTCAGCAACACCTTCACCCAGGTGCTCGGGATCGATCTCAGCCTCTTCACGGTGGTCGTCGGCCACGCCACCTTCTGCATCGTCGTCGTCTACAACAACGTCGTCGCCCGGCTGCGCCGGACTTCGGCCTCGTTCGAGGAGGCCTCGGCCGACCTCGGCGCCCACGCCTGGCAGACCTTCCGCTACATCACCCTGCCCAACCTCCGCACCGCCCTCGGCGCCGGGGCCCTGCTCGCCTTCGCCCTCTCCTTCGACGAGATCATCGTCACCACGTTCACGATCGGCGCCGGCGAAGACACCCTGCCGATCTGGATCTTCACCAACCTCTTCCGGCCCAACCAGCTGCCGATCGTCAACGTCGTCGCGGTCCTCGTCGTGCTGATCTCGATCGTCCCCGTCTACCTCGCGCACCGGTTGACACGTGAGGAGGGCGCGGCGCCCGCCGGTCGTGGCGCGCGGGGTGGCGAAGTCACGGCGGAGGCGACTGCGGTGCCTTGAGACTCAAGCGTCAGGCCGAGCGAGGCGCTCGGCCTCGTCCGCGCCCAGATACGGCGCCAGGGTCAGCTCGACCAGGTCGGGGAGCAGCTTCTCCAGGTCCTCGGCCCGCCCCGCGCTGATTTCCCTGACGATCAGGGAGAGGATGCCGCCGACCACGGTTTCCTCGGTCGCCTCGGGCAGCGGGCGCTCGCCGGCGTGCTCGGGGCGGCCGGCCTTGAGGATCTCGGCGAAGCCGGCCACCGTGGTGCGGTGACGGGCGGCGATCTCACCCCCCGCCGCGATCGGCTCGATCATCACCAGGCGAGCCAGCTCCGGCTCCCCGGCGAGGAAGCGCAGCAGCGTCGAGAGCGCCGCGCGCACCTGCTGCGACCACTCCTCGAAGGAGTCCGCCGCCGCTTTCATCGAGTCGCGGATGTGGCCGGCGACCATGTCGTAGGCGGCCAGGAAGCAGGCTTCCTTGTCGGCGAAATGCTCGTAGAAGGTGCGCCGGGAGACCGACGCGGCTTTGGTGATGTGGGCGACGGTGGTCGCGTTGTAGCCGCGCTCGGCGACGGTGTCGACGAGGGCGGTGATGATCCGCTCACGCTGGTTCTGGACGATGAACTCGCGCGGCAGGCCGTGGCGACCGGCGGGTAGGCGAGAGGACACCGCGGCCTCGTCTGCTTTTGGCGCTTTCGCCCCCGCTTTGGCCATGGGCCGACGATACCCGAGGGCCAGGCCACCTTCAGCGAAGCGGCTGGACCAGCAGCTCGTCCTCGGCGGCGCGCGCGCCCAGATAGGGCATCACCGCCATGTAGACGAGCTCGGGGAGCAGCTCGGGGTCGCCCTCGATCGAGCCGTCCTCGACCTTGGCGAGCACGGTGCCGTAGATCGCCCCGGCGACGATCTCGGCGGTACAGCGGGAAACCGAGTCAGGCTCCTCGAGCTCCCGGCGACCCTCGTCGATCAGATCGACGAGGCGCTGCAGCAGCCGGTCGCGGCGGGCTTGGGCGGCGGCGCCGGCGCCGTTCACCGCGACGACGAAGAAGCGGGCGCGGATCGCATCCTCCTGGAGAAATCGCAGGGTCGCCCAGCCGGCGGCCCAGACGCGGTCGTGCCACGAGCTGGCGGCGCGGGCCGACTCGAACCGGGCGCTGAGCTCGGCGCCGATCTCGTCGTGGAGGGTGAGGAAACAGTCCTCCTTGTCGGCGAAGCGCCGCTCGAACTCGACCCGGCCCACCCCGACCCGTTCGCAGATCTCCCGCACGCTGACGGCTTCGTAGCCCTGCTCGGCGACCAGGTCGATCATCGCCGCGCCGAGCCGGGCGCGAGTCGCGTCGCCTTCGACTGCGAGCCGGCTCACATCGGCCTGCCCCGCCCCCCGCGCTCGCGATCGCCGAGACAGGCCCTTAGGCAGCGCGCGCCTGCGCGACGTCGGCCAGACGGCCGGCCTCCGCCTCGCCGATGTAGGGCGTCAGCGTCACCTGCAGCATCTCCGGCAGCAACGCCTTCAGGCCGTCCACCCGGTCGGTGACGAGCCGCTGGTGGACCAGCCAGGACAGACCCCCCGCGATCGCGATCTCGAGCCCGTCTGGCAGGCGCGATGCCCGCGGGTTGAACTCCCTGCCCTCTCGCAGCTTCGGGGCGACGCTCTCCAGCATCGCCTGGTAGCGAACGAGGGCGGCGCCACCTGCCGCCTGCGACTCGACGACGCAGAGCCGGGCACGCGCCGGCTCCGCCACGACCATCTCGAGGAAGACCTCGAGCCCGGTGGCGATCTGGTCCGGCCACGGCTGCTCGGGGTCGACCAGCTCGGCGAACACCTCCGCGGCGGCCTCGGCGCTCTCGTCGAGAGCTGCGAGGAAGCACTCCTCCTTGTTGTCGAAGTGCTCGTAGAAGGTCGAGAGAGCCACGCGCGCGGTTTTCGCGATCAGCTCGATCGTCGTCTTCTGGAAGCCGCGCTCGGCGACCAGCTCCGTGGTCGCCAGCAGCATCCGCTCGCGCTGGTTCTGGGTGACGAAATCGCGGGGCACGAGGTGCCGCCCCGGCGGCATCTTCGCCAGCCGTTCCGACAGGGAGCGCGAATCGGCCATACCGACAAGATACCAGAACATTTATCTGATGTCTACTTGCCTTTTCACCAAAAAACGCAACGTTCTGGCAGGAGGGGCCTTGAGGCGGTGGGGAAAAGTGCTCGTCAGGGTTTCTGAAAGGTGGTATACCTAGACAAAAGGATTTCGTTTTCAGACACGAGCGATGACGCAGCCGGCCCCCTTCTCCAGCCTCCGCACCCAGCCCCCGCGGCAGCGACTGCTGCAGGCGGCGCTCGAGGTGAGCGGAGAGGTCGGCTACGAGCAGGTCTCCGTCAGGCTCGTGATCGAGCGCGCCAGGGCGAGTCGCGCGACCTTCTACAAGCATTTCGAGGACTTCGAGGACTGCTTCACGCTGGCGCACCGGGACGCCGGCGAGTGGCTCTACCAGCGCCTGATCGGCGCCGCCAGGCGCCAGCCGAGCTGGCGCGAGGGGTTGCGCGCTGCCCTGGCCGAGCTGCTCGAGCTCTGCGCCAACCAGCCGGCGATCGCCAGGGCGCTCTTCGTCGAGGTGCACGCGGCAGGCAAGCGGGCGCTCGCCCAGCGGGCTGATGTGATGGAGCGCCTCTCCCGCGCGCTTGACGGCGCGCGCCGCGAGATTCCCTCTCGCCAAGCTCCACCTCCTATTACGGCCAGCTTCATAGTAGGGGCGATCGACACGCTTGTGTCGGCGAAATTGCTGGACGGCGAGGCCGAGCGCGCCCCCGAGCTCCTCCCCGGCCTCCTCTACTTCGTCGTCGACCAGTACTTCGACGAGGCAACCGCGTGGGAGGAGATGTCCGCGGCCCCCCTCGCGACCTGGAACGCCAGGCGCGAGGCCGCAGCAGAGCCCTACAGCTGAGTGACGATCAGACCGGCGAAGCCAACCACGAAGGTGACTATCGAGCCGCCGCCGAAGAGCAGGATGACCTGATGGAGCCGATCGAACTTCTCGTCGATCCTCGTTTCCAGGCGTTCGAATCTCCCGTCGATCTTCTCGAGCTTCGCGTCGATCCCGTCCAGGCGCCTCGCGGTTTCCGCCCGGAAGTCGTCCAGTCGCTCGTCGGTCCAGCTTTCCCTCATTGCCTCCATACTGACATGAAGACAGAAGATTGCGCGCGCGTGGCGCGCAGATTGCAAATTCTCTGAAGATTCTCGCGCGCGAGACTGCTACAGCGGGATGTTGCCGTGCTTGCGCTTGGGCTGGTCGACGCGCTTGGACTGCAGCATTCGCAGCGCCCTGATCAGCTTCGGCCGCGTCTGGCGCGGCTCGATCACATCGTCGATGTAGCCGCGCTCGGCCGCCGCATAGGGGTTGGCGAAGTGGGCCTTGTAGTCGTCGATCAGCTTCTGGCGGCGCTCGTCGGGCGTCGGCGAGGAGGCGATGTCCTTGCGGTAGATGATGTTGACCGCGCCCTCCGGCCCCATCACGGCGACCTCGGCGGTCGGCCAGGCGACGTTGAAGTCGGCCAGCATGTGCTTCGAGTTCATCACGTCGTAGGCGCCGCCGTAGGCCTTACGGGTGACGACGGTGAGCTTCGGCACCGTCGCCTCGGTGAAGGCGTAGAGCAGCTTGGCGCCGTGACGGATGATTCCGTTCCACTCCTGGTCGGTGCCGGGCAGGAAGCCGGGCACATCGGTGAAGGTGAGGATCGGGACGTTGTAGGCGTCGCAGGTGCGGACGAAGCGGGCCGCCTTCTCGGAGGCCTCGATGTCGAGCACGCCGGCGAGGAAGGCCGGCTGGTTGCCGACGATTCCGATCGGGAAGCCGTCGAGCCGCGAGAAGCCGCAGACGATGTTCTTGGCGAAGTGCTCGTGGACCTCGAAGAACTCGCCGTCGTCGACGACACGGGCGATCACGTCGCGCATGTCGTAGGGCTTGGAGGGGTCGTCGGGGACGAGCGTGTCGAGCTCCTCGTCTTCGCGCTCGGGGTCGTCGTCGGGCTCGAAACGCGGCGGCGCCTCGAGGTTGTTCGAGGGTAGAAAGCCGAGCAGGTAGCGCACGTCCTCGAGGCAGCTCTCCTCGTCCTCGGAGGCGAAGTGCGCCACCCCCGACTTGCTGTTGTGGCTCATCGCCCCGCCCAGCTCCTCGAACTCGACCTCCTCGCCGGTCACCGTCTTGATCACTTCCGGCCCGGTGATGAACATGTGCGAGGTCTCCTTGACCATGAAGATGAAGTCGGTCATCGCCGGCGAGTAGACGGCGCCGCCGGCGCAGGGCCCCATGATCACGCTGATCTGCGGGATCACTCCGGAGCATTTGACGTTGCGGACGAAGACGTCGCCATAGGCGCCGAGCGAGACGACGCCCTCCTGGATCCGCGCCCCGCCGGAGTCGTTGATGCCGATCACCGGCGCCCCGACCTGGGCCGCGAGGTCCATCACCTTGCACATCTTCTCCGCCATCACCTCTCCGAGGCTGCCGCCGAAGACCGTGAAGTCCTGGGAGAAGACGAAGACGGTGCGGCCGTCGATCGTGCCATGGCCGGTGACGACGGCGTCGCCCCAGGGCCGCTTCTTCTGCATCTCGAAGTCGTAGGTGCGGTGGCGGACGAAGGTGTCGAGCTCCTCGAAGGAGCCGGGGTCGAGCAGCTTCTCGATCCGCTCGCGGGCGGTCATCTTTCCCTTCGCGTGCTGCTTCTCGACCGCCTCCTCGGAGGAGGAGTGGATCGCCGCCTCGCGCAGCTCGCGCAGGTAGGCAAGCTTCTCCTCGTGGGTGACGGGGTTGCGTTCGCGCATGGGGCGGCGCAGTCTATTTAGCGGCGTGCTCTGAAGGAGCCTATCCCGGCAGGGCTTTCACTTAACTTTTTCGGAGTGCCGCGGTTGCCGTCCGAAGTCGGATCGCCGAAAAAGTACAAGACGTTCCAGCCCTGCCGGGATAGGCCCTACATGCGCTTGCTCAGAGTTCGGCGCAGACCGCGTAGGCCTCGACGGACCAGTTCGTGCCCCCGCCACCGGTCTCGGCGCGGGCTACTGTCGTCCAACCGGTTCGTTTGCCCTCGGCGTTCGGCGCAGTTGGAGCCGACTCGGTAATCGCGATCAGATCGGTGCCGCCGCCGACCACTTTGGCCCCGCCACCGATCGCCTGCTTGCCAGTTGGGCATTCGGTCGTGACCGTCTTAGTTGCTTCGGAGTTATTGCTTTCGCTCGCTTTGGTTGCGTAGGAGACGTTCTTGATCAGCTGGGCCAGGAGGCTGGAGGAGAGCTTGGCGCTGGTCACGGCGCCGTTCTGGAGCTTGCCAGTGCTCACCGCGTTGGCGCCGAGCTTGGACTCGGTCACGGCGCCGTTCTTGATCTTGCCCTCGGTGACCACGCCGCCGCCGAGGTCCGCCGAGCGCACGCCGCCGTCGGAGAGCTGGTTCGTGCCGATCTGGCCGGGGGCGATCTTGGTCGCGACCACGGCGCCGTTGCGCAGCTTGGGGGTCGTCACCGCGCCATTGCGGAGCTTTGGCGTGGTGACTGCGCCGTTGGCGATGTGGCGCGTCTTGACCGACTTGCTGGCGAGGTTGGTCGCCGCGTAGGCGACGCTGCTGAGCGCCACGAACAGGGCGATGCAAGAGACCAGGTTGGCAACGGACAGGTGCCGCTTCACGTATCTCACTTCGGTTCCATCTCCTTTGGTCTAGGCGTTGCCGAAAGGCTGCTTCTGCGGCTCCGCGAGCCCGTCCAGAACGCGCTCCAGGTCGGCCTCCTCGAGGCCCGCGCCCTCCGCGGCGCGTACTTCGACCCGCGTGCCGAGGCCCTTTTCGGACATCGATACCTCGAAACCCTCGAGCTCGGCGATCAGCTCGGCCAGCTCCGGCTCCGACTTCATCAGCGTCCGCGAGGCTTCGATCATGGCCCCCGCTTCAACCGACAGCGGACCGTTCCTCCCCCTCCTGGACGCTTGGGCGAGACCGTTCAGGGGGAGAATCTTCGCGCGGCTGACATTGACCACATCAGGGTGGGGTCAACGTCAGCCTCGCGTAGCGAAGAACGCAGCAAGAAGGCCTGGGAGCTGGCTGGGCGACAGCACGGCATCGTTGCCAGACGGCAGCTCCTGGCGTTGGGGTACAGCCCCAGGTCCATCGAGCACCGAGTAGCGCGAGGTCGCCTGCATCCCGTGATGCACGGCGTCTACGCGGTGGGGTGGCCAATGCTGACTGCGAAACGGCGCTGGACGGCGGCGGTCTTGGCGTGCGGCGACGAGGCGGTATTGAGCCACCGCAGCGCCGCGGCGCTATGGGGAATCGGGACCGAGCTCCCAGGTCGTATCGACGTAAGCGTGCGGCGTCGCTGCCGGCTGCGGCGTCCCGGACTGCGGGTTCGCGGTCGCCCGATGCTTGCTCCAGAGGACATCGTCTTCCGCGAAGACATCCCCGTCTCAGCGCCTGCGCGCACATTGGTCGACATAGCGACCGAACTTCGCCCCCTTCAGCTCGAGCGGGCGGTCAACGACGCCGACAAGCGAGATCTGATCGACCCCGAAGCCCTGAGGCTCGCTCTCGACGACTACGCCGGCGAGCCTGGCGTGCGCCCCCTGCGCGCGCTGCTCGACAAGCGAAGCTTTCGCCTCTCCGACTCCGACCTCGAGATCCTCTTTCGCCCCATCGCCGAGGCCGCAGGTCTCCCTCCCCCTCAAACCAAGCGGATGGTCAACGGCTACGAGGTCGACTTCTTTTGGCCCGATCTGGGCTTGGTCGTCGAGACCGACGGCCTTCGCTACCACCGCACACCGTCCACCCAAGCCAAGGACGCACGAAGGGACCGCTCCCACGCGATCGCCGGGATGACGCCGCTCCGCTTCACCCACTTCGAGGTCAAGGACGAACCCGCCCTCGTGCAGCGCTCCTTGAAAGCGGGCGCGGCGATGATCGCCACACGTGCCCGCATCGCCATCCAGATGCGCGGCTGACATCGACCACACCAGGGTGGGGTAAATCTCTGCTTCAGGAATCTCGAGCGGCCGGCAGCTGCGTAGCACGGCCAGCGCGTGCGAGGCGGGAGGCGGCCCTCCCTAGAAGAACGCTCCGCCTTTGTACTCGCCAAAGACGTCGCGCATGGCGCCGCAGACCTCTCCGATCGAGGCGTCGGCGGCGAGGGCGGCGCGGATCGGGTGCAGCAGGTTGCCGTCGCCGCGGGCGACATCGCGCAGCGCCTCCAGCTTGGCCTCGACGGCGGCCTGGTCGCGCGACTCCTTGAACGCCCTGAGGCGGGCGAGCTGGCTCTCCTCGGACTCGGGGTCGACCCTGAGGATGTCGACATCGTCGACCTGATCGGTTACGTACTTGTTGACGCCGACGATGATGTCCTGACCGCTCTTGTAACGCTCGTGGTAGGAGAGCGCCGACTCCTCGATCTCGCGCTGCATGAACTCCAGCGCCTCGACCGAGCCGCCCAGCTCTTCGACCTTGCTCATCAGCTCCCAGGCTCGCGCCTCGACCTCGTCGGTCAGCGACTCGACGAAGTAGGAGCCGGCAAAGGGATCGACCGAGTCGGCGACCCCCGACTCGTGGGCGAGGACCTGCTGGGTGCGCAGCGCGATCCGCGCCGAGCGCTCGGTCGGCAGGGCCAGCGCCTCGTCGAAGCCGTTGGTGTGAAGCGACTGGGTGCCGCCGGCGACCGCGGCGAAGCCCTGCAGGGCGACGCGGATGATGTTGACCTCGGGCTGCTGAGCCTGCAGCGTGACCCCACCGGTCTGGGTGTGAAAGCGGATCTTCATCGAGTTGGGGTTCTCGGCGCCGAACCGCTCCTTGACGATCTTCGCCCACATCCGTCGCACCGCTCGGAACTTGGCGACCTCCTGGAAGACGTTGTTGTGGCCGTTGAAGAAGAAGGCAAGGCGGGGAGCGAACTCGTCGATCTTCAGGCCGCGCTCCAGCGCGGCCTCGACGTAGGCGATCGCGTTGGAGAGGGTGAAGGCGACCTCCTGCACGGCCGAGCAGCCCTTCTCGCGGATGTGGTACCCGGAGATCGAAATCGTGTTCCATTTCGGCACGTTCTCCTGGCAGTACTCGAAGATGTCGGTGGTCAGCCGCATCGTCGGCGCCGGCGGGTAGATGTAGTTGCCGCGCGCCATATACTCCTTCAGCACGTCGTTTTGGACCGTGCCGCGCAGCTTCTCGGAGGGCACGCCCTGTTCCTCGCCGACCAGCTCGTAGAGCAGCAGCAGGATCGCCGCCGGGGCGTTGATCGTCATCGAGGTCGAGACGCCGTCGAGCGGGATCTGGTCGAAGCAGATCCGCATGTCCTCGATCGTGTCGATCGGGACCCCGGTGCGACCGACCTCGCCCCGGCAGAGGGGGTCGTCGGAGTCGCGCCCCAGCTGGGTCGGCAGGTCGAAGGCCATCGAGAGGCCGGTCGAGCCGTGCTCGATCAGATAGCGGTAGCGCTCGTTGGTGTCCTCCGGGGTGGCAAAGCCGGCGTACTGGCGCATCGTCCAGAGCCGGTCCCGGTACATCCCCTCATGGATGCCGCGGGTGAAGGGGAAAGCGCCCGGCTCGCCGAGCCGCTGCTCGAGGCCGGGGGCGACGTCGCTCTCGTCATAGAGGCGATCGATCTCGATCCCGGAATCGGTGAAGACGCGCTCGTCCTCGGGCCCGACCAGGGGCGCGATCGTGCGCGAGATCTCCCCCGCCGGGGCTGTGGCTGCGGACACGTCCGTCTTGCTGGCCATCGCCAGGAGGATATTGGGGCGCGTTCGCCCTTTGTCTTCCTGAGCGCGACAAAGGGGGAACGCGGTGCGCCGGTTTGAGCCCGCCGGGATTGCTCAGGATTTCAGAACCCGCTACCTTGACCGGAGCGTCATGCCACCCGTGGGAGGAGAGACTGCATCGCAGCTGCTGCCGGCCTTCTGGCCGGTCTCCGACCAGCACGCGGTCGGCCACGTTGCGCTCGACGCCGAGCCGCCATCGAACTCCGATGAGGTGCTGCCGCTGCTGCTCAGGCTCGCCTCGCTCAGCGACGCGATGCGCCAGCTCCAGACCGCCGACGGCGCGATCGTCGCCGAGCGCGCCGCTGGCGTCCTCAAGGAGGAGATGGTCGAGAGCCTGACCGAGCTGGCGGGCCTCGTCGACGACGAGAGCGCGACGATGATCCGCCTCCGCGCCGACGCCCTCGCCGGACGGACGAGCAGCAAGGACGCGACCCTGAAAATCGCCCTCGACAAAATGGCGCCGCCGCTCGAGGTCGTCTGCGGCCCGCTCTGCACCTGGCGCCCGAAGACGCGGGTGGGCCTGCACTCCTTCCTCGCCGCTGCTCGCAACGACGAGCAGCAGGCTGTCCTCGACGCCCTCGACGACTCGGTGGAGGAGGTGCTCGGCGACCTCCGACGCGACCTCGACGCCGAGGGCCTCAAGGTCGCCTACGAGCTGCCCTTCAACGTCACCGACCTGATCGTCTCCGCCGGCGAGGCCGCCGGCCATCCCAAGCACTTCGCCTACTTCCTGCCCGAGGACGAAGAGGTCGACGAGCTTCCGCTCGAGGAACAGCGCACCCTCTACCTGCGCAACGTCCACCTCGAGCGCTACGCGCAGATCACGGTGCCGCTCGCCGGCGCCCTCCTCGACGGGCCGCTGCAACCCGGGGACGTGCCGATCGAGTCGACGCTGATGCCCTGGATCCGCGGCCACGACCACGGCCACAACCTGGTCCTGCCGGAGACCGACTACAGCTGGCGCGAAGACCTCGGGCTCGAGCCGTTCATGGCCCTCCAGGAGGCGATCGCCGACGTCTACGGCTTCCTGATGATCGTCACCGAGCCGTGGCTGCGCATCTCCGGCGCCAGCCGCCTGCAGATGTGCGCGACCCATATCGCCGAGGTCCTCCACTACCTGCGACGCGGGCCGTGGCACTACGGCGACGCCGGCGCCGCCTACGTCGAACTCAGCTTCCTCGCCGAGAACGGCTTCATCGAGGTCGACGGCAAGGGCCGGGTCAGCTGGACCGAGGACGAGCTCTGCAAGGGCATGACCGAGCTCGCCAGGGCGCTGACCGAGTCGACCGTCGCCGCCCCCGACGCCGGTCCTGCGCGCGAGTTCTTCGATCGCTACGGCTGGCCCGAGGATGTGCCCGGCGGCGAAGCGATCGACACCCCCGCCGGCCGGATCTCGACCGCGATCCGCGAGAAGCTGGCCCACGTGCCGACCTCGATCGCGTTCTACCGCTCCGGCACGCCCGCTTAACGAATCCGAAGGACGCTCGGCTAGTCCGAGGCGCCGACGAGGCTCTCGACCCCGGCCTGCTCGATCGTGCGCTGCAGGCCCTCGCGCAGCTCGACCTTCGGCGCCCAGCCGAGCAGGTCACGGGCGCGTGAGATGTCCGGCTGCCGCTGCTGCGGGTCATCGACCGGCAGCGGCTCGTAGACGATCTCCGAGCGGGACTCGGTCACCTCGACCACCGTTTTCGCCAGCTCGAGCAGCGTGAACTCGTTCGGGTTGCCGACATTGACCGGCATGTGCACGTCGGACTCGGCCAGGGCGACGATGCCGCTGATCAGGTCGTCGACGTAACAGAAGCTGCGGGTCTGGCTGCCGTCGCCGAAGACGGTCAGCGCCTGGTCCCTGAGCGCCTGACGCAGGAAGGTCGGGATCGCGCGGCCGTCGTGGGCGCGCATGCGCGGCCCGTAGGTGTTGAAGATCCTCACGATCGAGGTGTCGACGCCCTGCTGGCGGTGATAGGCCATGGTCAGCGCCTCGGCGTAGCGCTTGGCCTCGTCGTAGACGCCGCGCGGGCCGATCGGGTTGACGTGTCCCCAGTAGTCCTCGGCCTGAGGATGGACCTGGGGGTCGCCGTATACCTCGCTGGTCGAGGCGATCAGGAAGCGCGCCCGCTTGAACTTGGCGAGGCCGAGCATGTGGTGGGTGCCGTGCGAACCGACCTTGAGCGTGTGCAGTGGCAGCCGCAGGTAGTCGATCGGGCTGGCCGGCGAGGCGAGGTGGTAGACGAAGTCGACCTCCTCCGGGACGTCGACGTGCTCGGTGATGTCGATGTTGCGGAACTCGAAGCCGGCGTCGCGGATGTGCTCGATGTTCTGCAGTGACCCCGTCTCGAGGTTGTCGATGCAGATCACCCGGTGCCCCTCGCCGAGCAGGCGCTCGCAGAGATGGGAGCCGAGGAAGCCGGCGCCGCCGGTGACCACGCAGGTACTCATCGTGCGCGGATGCTACCGACCTCGCCCGGCGATCCGGTCCTCGGCACAGATTTATGCAATTTCCGCTTTTCGCACCCGGTCAAGCGTCCAGGCAAGGGGCGAAAACGTGCCGAAAGAGTCATCAAACCGACATGTTTTTGCACCTCAACGCTTTGAGCATCCCGTAATGAGCAAAGCGTTGAGGTTTGGCTGAGCGGAGCGAAGGAGCTATCGGGCGATGATGAGCAGGGAGGCGACAGGCGAGAACGCGGCGCGCAAGCGCGCGGCGGTGGAGATCGTCACCCGCTACGAGTCGGCGCTGCGACGCACCGCGCAGCGCTACTCGCTCTGCGCGGACGATGCCGAGGACGCCTTCCAGCGCGCCCTGGAGATCCTCCTGACCAAGGCGCCGACGACCGACCCGCGCGAGCTGATCCGCTGGACCCAGACCGTGACCAAGCACGAGGCGCTGGCCGTCCGCCGCGGCCGTGAGCAGACGATGGGTCGCGCCGCCCCGACGGCGCGTGACGGCGAGCCGGTCGATTGGGTGGCGCTCATACCCGCCGAGGGCGCCGGGCCGGACGAGCGGGCGGAGCGGCGGGAAGCAACCGCTCGCAACCGCGAGGCCATGCGAGCGCTGAAGCCGGCGGAGAGGCGCGCCCTGAGCCTGCTCGCAAGCGGCTGCTCCTACGCCGAGATCGCCCGTATCACCGGCTTCAGCGCGACCAAAGTCAATCGCTGCATCGCCGAGGGTCGCGAGCGGTTCCGCCGCGTCCTCACCGGCAGCGAGGATGGCAGCCGCTGCGCCGAGCTGCGCCCGCTGCTATCCGCCCTCTGCGACGGAGAGATCTCCTCGGAGCAGGCCAGCGCGATGCGCGACCACCTGCAGGCCTGCGGGCCCTGCCGTGCAGCGATGCGGACCTACCGCGCCGCGCCGCGGACGATCGCCGCTCTGGCGCCGGCGCCGTTCGCGCTCGGCGCGCTGCTCGAGCGGGCTCAGGCGGCCTTCGCCAACCTGACCGCGGCGGCAAAAACGGCAGCGGCCGGCGCCGGAACCGCAGCAGTCGGCGCGGCCTGCATCGTCACCGGGGTGGTCCCGGCCCCGCTCTCCATGGTCGGAAAGGATCCGCCACCCGCGATCGAGCGCTCCACGGGAGCGCCGACGAGCGTCACGAGCTCCACCGGCAAGCCGGCCGGGACGCTCAGGCCGGCGAAACGCTCTCAGCGAAGAGCGCCGCGCAAGCGAGCGGATCGCGAAGCGGAGTCCAGCGGCGCACCCGCAGCGGTCGAGTACGCGCCAGCGCCCGAACCGCTGCCCGTTCCGGCGCCCGAGCCGGCGCCCGAAGCAGCGCCGGCTCCGCCGACACCATCGCCGTCGGCGCCTCCCGCAAGCGGCAGCGCCGCCGGGGAGTTCGGCCCATGAGCCGCTTTCGTCTCGCGGTGCTGGCACTGCTCGCGGCCGCCGCGCACACGCCGGCGGCAGGCGCGGCGCCCTGCCCCGCCGACCCGACTCAGAGCCTGCGTCCCTGCGACCTGGAGGTAGTCGGCGGCGAGGAAAGGTGGCATCCCGGCATTTCCTTCGCCCTGCGCTGGCGCAACCCGCCGCAGAACGGCGGACCGCCGGTGGCCGGCTTCGCGTACCGCGTGCTGGACGAAGCGATGCGGGTCGTGCGCGAGAAACGACTCGCCCTGCCGCTGGAGGCGACCGAAAAGGTCGACGTCCCGTCGGTGCCTGGCATCTACACGGTCGAGCTCCGCCTCGAAAACGCCGCCGGGAACCTCGGACCGGCGGCGACGGTCAGCCTGCGCTTCGACAACTCGCGGCCCGGTCGAGTCGAGCCATGGCCAACTCCGGGCTGGATCGGCAGAGCTGACTTTCCCTACCCCCTGCGCCTCAGCCATCCGGATGGGCCCGAGCCGCTTTCGGGCATCCGCGGCTACGCGGTCGCGATCGACAGCGATCCCTGCGCGGCGGCCGATCGCTGCACCGAGGCCGAGACCTCGCTGAGCGGCGGCCGCGAGGACGACGTGCTGCTGCTGCCCAGCCTGCCGGAGGGGACGAGCCACGCACACGCGGTGGCCGTCTCGGGAGCGGGGAAGAAGTCGGCAGTCGCCGGAAGGACAGCGCTGCGGGTCGACACGACGGCGCCGTGGACGAGGCTGGGGGGAGCGCCGGACGGCTGGGCCGACGGTGCGGTCGAGCTGCTGGCGAGGGCGAGCGACGAGGTCTCGGGGATGACCCAGGCGGGAGCCGGGGGACCGTTCACGGCGCTCCGCATCGACGGCGGCGCCCCGGTCATTGCCGCCGGCGACGCGGTGCGGGCGAGGGTGGTCGGCGCCGGAGTCCACACCGTCGCCCATTACGCCCGCGATGCCGCCGGCAACGTCGACGACGGCGCCGGACCGAACCCCGCTCCGGCAACGACGACTGTGCGAATCGACCCCGAGGCTCCCGATGTCGTCTTCGCCGGCGCACAGGACCCGGCCGCGCCGGAGACGATCGAGGCGAGGGTGATCGACCCGCTCTCCGGGCCGAGCCGGCGGCGCGGCCAGATCGAGGTGCGGCAGGCCGGCTCGACCGACCGGTTCGAGCCGCTGCCGACCACCGCCGGGAACGGAAACCTTCGAGCCCACTGGGATTCGGAGTCATACGCGCCGGGGATCTACGAGTTCCGCGCCACCGGTTTCGACCTGGCGGGGAACGAGGCGACGACCCGGTCGCGCCCGAATGGCTCCCGAATGGTCCTCACCGCCCCACTGAAGGCGGCGACCGAGCTCCGGCTCCGGCTCGGCGATCGCCGTCGCGGACGGCTCGCATCCTCTGCCCCAGCCTTCGTCCACGGCCGGCTCAGCGGCGGGCGGCGTCATCCGCTGGCGGGGATGACCGTGCGGGTGGTCGAGCGCTTCGACCCCGGAGCCGCCGAGCGGCAGCGGGTAACGGCGGTGCGAACGGGGCCCGACGGCGGCTTCGCCCTGCCGCTGCGGTCGGGGCCCAGTCGCGAGGTCGTGGCCATCTTCGGCGGCACGGCGAGCCTGGCCCACTCGCAGAGCGACTCGACCCGGCTCGACGTCCCGGGCTCGATCCGGATGACCGCCACCGATCCGGTTGCGACGGTCGGCGGCAGGCCGGTCGTGTTCCGCGGCCGGGTGGCAGGCGAGGTCCCTCCCGGCGGCAAGTACGTGCAACTCCAGTTCCGCCTGCCGGGACTGCGCTGGACGGAGTTCCGCACGGTGCGGACCGATGCCCGTGGCCGCTTTCGCCACGCCTACCGCTTCAGCGATGACGACAGCCGCGGCGTGCGCTTCCAGTTCCGGGCCTTCGCCACCGCGCAAGACGACTGGCCCTACGAGCCGGTGGGCTCGCGGCCAGTCGCCGTGCGCGGGCGATAGCTGGGGGAAGGGTTAGCGCAGCGTCGGGAGGCGCTCGCCGACCTGGTCGACGAGACCCTGGGCGCGCGAGGCCTGCGCCTCAATCGCCTTGCGGACCCGCTGCTCGACCTCGTCGCGGTTGCGCTTGAGGTCCGTCGTCGCTTTGCGACGGGCGGTGGAGCCGCGTCGCTCGGTGCGTTTCAGCGAACGGCGCACCTGCGTGCGGTAGGCCTTCAGCTTCTTGTCGGCCTGGCCGCGGTCGGTGAAGGGCTCGACCAGATCGGTGATCCGGTCGGTGGCGCCCAACACGGCGCCGACCGGGAGGTCGACGACGGTTTCGGCGACCGAGCGGGCCTGGTTCGGGCCTTTGGTCGACTTGGCGGTCTTCGCGCCGTTGGTGCTTGCCTTCGTCTTGGTCTCAGTTGCCATCGAGATAAATGTCCTTTGGTCGTGGTCCCTGCCTCGGGAAGTTCGCGAGTGTAGCGAACATATGTTCCTTGCGAACAGGTGTTCTAAACCGCAGGGGCCTACCGGTTACAGCGCGGCCTGCGCCTGGGCCTCGCGCACGACCCTCAGCCCGCGCTCGCCGCAGGCGGCGGCGATCGGGTAGCGGGCGTCGAGATCGAGCGAAGCCTGCTCGAGAGCGAGGTCGCCGAAGGCGACGGCGCCACCCGCCTCGCGCACGATCAACTGGGCGGCGGCGATGTCGACCGAGCGGCAAGGGCGCAGGCTGAGCATCGCGTCGAAGCGACCGGCGGCGACGTAGGAGGCGGTGATCGCGATCGAGCCGATCACGCGCAGGCGGTAGACGCGGTCGGCGAGAGCCTTCAGGACCGGCAGCCCCCGGTCGGGCTCCGCCGCCTCGACCCCGAGGACCTCCAAGCGCTCCGCCTCGGGGGCGACGCCCACCGGCTCGCCGTCCAGGGCGGCGCCAGCGCCGCGCCGCCCGACGAACTCCTCATCGGCGCCGAAGTCGTGGACGAAGCCGAGCTCGACGTCGGCCATCGAGGGACCGGAGGCGACGGCGACGCTGAGGCTGTGCGAGGGGATCGTGCGGCGGGCGTTGAGCGAGCCGTCGATCGGATCGATCACGACCCGCACCGGCCCGCCGTCGCCGAAGCTGACCTCGCCGCGCTCCTCGGAGACCGCGACGAAGGAAGCGCCCTCGCGGGCGAGCGACTCGAGCTCGACGAAGACCATGTCCTCGCAGCGCCGGTCGATCTCCAGGGTGCGGTCGCCGCCCTCGCCGACGCCCTCGTAGACGGTGCGCGCCTCGATCCCCCGCACCTCGGCGAAGATCTCCCGCTGGGCCGCGACCGCGCGCCGGCAGAGCCCCAGCCAGTCTGCGGAGAGAGCATCCACAGCGCGGTAGCGTAGAGCGATGGCCCAGGAGCAGAGCACGCGGACAGAGCAGGCGTTCGCTCAGGAGCGGGTGATCGGGCACGACGCGGGGCCCCTGCTCGCCGTGGGCGCGGCCGGGTCGGGCAAGAGCGAGGCCCTGGCGCGGCGCCTCGCCCGCCTCGTTGCGGAAGGGGCCGAGGCCGACCGGGTCCTCGTCCTCGCCTCCAATCGCGTCGCCGCCCAGCGGCTGCGCGAGCGGGTCGAGGAGCTGCTCCCGATCCCGCGGGGCGAGCTCTGGATCGACACCTGGGAGGCGATCGGGGAGCGGCTGCTGCGCCGCCACTCAGACGCGGCCGGGCTCGATCCCTTCTTCGACGTCCTCGGCCGGGCGGAGCGGCTGGCGATGCTGCTCGACCGGCTCGACGACCTCCCCCTCCGTCACCACGAGATCCGCGGCAACCCGGCCGGGCTGCTGGCCGGGCTGCTGGGCAGGATCGACGCGCTGAAGGCCGGCTGCGACCCGCCCGAGCCGGAGCTCGTCGACCTCTACGCGGCGCACGACCGAATCCTCGCCGCCAGCGGCAGCCTCGACCGCGGCGACGTCTTCCTCACGCTCAACAAGCTGCTCATCGAGCAGGCCGAGGTGCGACACGCCGTCGCGGGCCGCTTCCCGCAGGTGATGGTCGACGAGCTCGAGGACACCACCCCGGCCCAGCGGGCGATCCTGGCGACGCTGGCCGCCGAGCACGGGAACCACCTCTACGCGCTGGATGGGGTCGCGGAGCTGGAGGGCTGGTTCGCCGCCGTCTTCCCGGACGGCGACACGGTCAGGCTGGAGAGCCAGCACCGCAACCCCCCCGTTCGCTTCTGGCGCTGCACCAACGAGCGCGCCGAGGCGCAGGCGGTCGCGCGCGAGACCGAGCACCTGCTGGCGACCGGCGTCTCGCCGGAGGAGGTCTGCGTGCTGATCGACGACCCCGGCGTCAAGGGCGGTCCTGTCGCGGCGGCGATGGAGGAGCGCGGCATCCCCTTCCACCTCGCCGGCCCGGCCGCTCTCTTCCAGCGGCCCGAGGTCCGCGACGCGATCGCCTGGCTGCGCGTGCTCGCCGACCCCGCCGACTCGGCGGCGGCGGCGCGGGCGCTCAACCGGCCGCCGGTCGAGCTGCGCTCCACCGACCTGGCGCGGCTGACGACGATCGCCCGCCGGCGCAAGCTCGACATGGTCTCGGCCTGCGAAGCGGCGCTCGGCAGCCCGCAGATCTCGCCCGAGGCGCGGGAGCGGATCCAGGCCTTCCTCAAGCTCTACAGGGAAGCCGCGCGGGCGATGGAGGAGCGGCGCGCCGACGTCTTCGTGCGGCGCCTGATCGAGCGGGTCGGGCTGCGCCGCCAGCGCCTCTTCGCCGCCGAGCCGGAGGTCGCCGAGCGGCTGCTCGGCCTCGCCCGCCTGGCCGAGCTGGCGACCGCCTGGGCCCGCCGCGAGCCGCATGGCTCGACCCGCGACTTCACCCGCTACCTGAGCGCGGTCGCCGACGCCGGGGTCGAGCCGGCCGGCGGCGAGGAACCGCCGGCGCCGGGATCGGTGCTGGGGCTGGACCGCGCCGCCGCGAAGGGAATGGAGTTCGAGCACGTCTTCGTCCTCGGCCTGGAGGGCGGAGACGAAGCGGAGCGGATCGGCCGGCCGGCGTTGCGCGGCCTCGTCCTCTCGCGGGTCGAGCGGGGCGAGGAGGGGGAGTCGAGGCCCTCGCTCTTCTACGAGGCTGCCCTGGCGGAGGCAGGCGGCGCCGAGGAGCCGCACCACGAGGAGCTCTTCGGGCCTGCCGAAGGCCTGCACGCGACCTATCGCAAGCTGCGCGAGGAGGTGCTCGAGGCAACCTGGAAGGGGGGCCGCGAGCTGACCGAGCCGCGGCTCGACACCGCGATCGACGTCAACCGGGCAATCGCCCGCCACCTCGAGCTTCTGAAGCTGGCGGCGCTGGCGCAGCGGCCGGGAGAGGAGCCGATGGAGGACGCGATCGAGGCGGTCAACGGGCTGCTGCGCCAGGTCGCCACCCCCGAGCAGCAGGCCGAGCTCGACGCCTCCACCCTCGACGCCTACCTGCTCGACACCGAGCGCGAGGGCGACCGGCGGCGCAAGCTGATCGCCTCCCGCCACGAGCCCTCGCTCGAGGCCTTCCTGCCGCGCCGGCGCGACGGCGGCCTCAGCCTCTCCGCCTCCGACCTCGACCTCTACCTGACCTGCCCGCTGAAGTACAAGTTCGCCCGCGTCTTCGGCATCCCGCAGGAGCCGACGATCAACCAGCGCTTCGGGATCCTCGTCCACAACGTGCTCGAGCGCTTCCACGCCGAGCAGGCCGAAGGCGAGGAGGAAGGGCTGGAGCGGCTGATGGACCTCTACGAGGCGGGCTGGCGCAAAGGCGGCTTCGGGACGAGCGACGACGAGCTGCAGTACCGCGAACGCGGCCGCGAAGCGATGCGCCTCTACTGGGAGCGGGAGAGCGTCGCCGAGGGCGAGCCGGTCTGGCTGGAGAAACAGTTCGACTTCCAGGTCGGGCCGCACCACGTGCGCGGCCGCGTCGACCGCGTCGACCGCCTGCCCTGCGGCGACTACGAGCTGATCGACTACAAGACAGGCGAACGCAAGAGCGAAGCCGACCTGGAGAGCGACCTGCAGCTCGCCCTCTACCGCCTCGCCGCGCGCGAGGCCTGGGACATCGAGGCCGGGACCGGCAGCTACTACTACGTACTCGACGCCGACAAGGTCGCCGCCCCCGTCCGCCCCGACGACGCCGAGCGAGTCGAGCGCACCGTCCTCCAGGTAGGCGAGGGCGTCCTCGGCCAAGACTTCGAGCCCACCCCCTCACCCACTGTCTGCAGCTGGTGCGACTACCGGCTTATTTGTCCCGCGGCGGAGAGCTAGGGGCGGTTTCTTCCCGCATTGCCCTGAGGCCGCCGTAGGCGATCCCAATGGCGGCTGCCAATGCAAGGAAGATCGGCAATTTGGCCGTGCCCACGTACGTGATGGTTACGACGCCCCTTAGCGACCCGAAGTCAGGAGGAAAAACGATTCGGTAGAGGATCAACGCCGCCGAGATGACACCAAGTATCGCCACCACCACGTTGGTCGGTGCGGCAAACCTGAGGACAACACGCACCCCTGTCTCGTAGAGAGTGACGGTAATCGCGATGAGAAGCACGAACGGGATGAAATCGAGCGCCTCCCAAGCGGATCGGCTGACGCTGAAGAGGTCAAATGAATCTTCGACGCTCTCCATTCCGAACCAGTCGAGAAACATGAAAGCGAAGAGCAGGATCGCCGAGACCCCCGCGATCCTCTCACCGAGGTTAAGTCTGTCTTTGAACCTCGAACTCAATTCACCCTGCGCGGATTGCGACTAGCAGCCGCGGGGCGCTCCGCTCGCGATGCGGGATGGTTCCTGAAAAACAGAAGTGCAGACTCCCCTGCATGGCTCGTAGCTGGGCCAGGAGACTAGATGGACCCGCCCCGCGCACCACCCCTCGACCCCAACCCAGATCCGGCCCTTGAAGACAGCCGATCCCTTGGTCGTCGCGCCGCAGTTGAGCTCACCGCTCGAGCGCCTGACCCGAACGCACCGACCTCTCCGCACGTCGCCACTTCCTAGCAGCAGCGGAAATCGTCGGAACGCTTTGAGGGGAAGGAATTGCGATTCATTGGGGGTCATACGAGACACCCCGACATCGATGTCTCCGCTGGGAGCTGTCGGGCGACACCGCGCCCAGAAGTCGATCGCACCCGCCCTGGGACCGAGCGACACGCCTCCCACAAAGCAGGACGGTCGGGGGCCAGAATCAGACTGGCTGGCGCTCGTCAGGTCACCGCTACCAGCCGCCATCAGTAGGACGAGGATGCAGGCGGCGAGACGGGCGCAATCGGACCACCAGTGACCACTGTTCTCTGTCCGTTTAACCTTCACGACTCTTCCGGGCTAGAACTTCGAATCGACCCCTCCCTGCTTTATCGGCTCTTTGGACTCCCGTACAATGGGCCTGGAGGTTGGCCGTCGATTTACCTGGGCCGAACATGAGCTGTCTTCTGACGTTCGTTCCCGGCGGCATCGACTACCCCAACACGTACTGTTACTAGCATCTTCTTGTCAAAGCGCATAGCAGACCTTGCCGCCCTCAGCGTCCGTTTCCGGGCCGGGAGACGCAGCGTCCTCTGACTATCTGCCACAACTCGCTTGCGGACCCCGCGCAACCGGTAGACACGGCCATCTCGCCCCTTGATCCTGAGCCAACCTTCGGCACTAGCATGTCCGGTCTCGCTAGATTTTACGCGAACAGGAATGGCGCCGGAGCTGAGAAAACCCTGCCAAGCCGCAGATAGAAACCGGATGGTCGGCGCTTCCTGGTCCCCCACCCTGCACAGCTGATGGTCGTCACTGAAGCCGGGGCAGACATCCTGTGTTAGATCGCCGTAACCGTCGCGGTCAGCGTCCGGCTCGATCTCGGCGTCCAGCAGTAGCTTGGTGTTTGCTTCGGTTTCCCAGATGCCTGTCATTGGCTCGCCCGTCCAAGTATCGATTTCGCCGATCCCTCTTCTTGAAAAGCAATCGGCGCGCCAGCTTCCTGAGTGCTCCGATTGGCGATGGTGATCTTCAGACCAATCGGCTGACCGCCTCCGATTGACATCCGTTCAGAGTACGTATGCTTGGCGCCAGAGAGGCTCAGTGGTAGCTCAACCTCCGGTCCCTTTTCTAGATAACCGGGTCCCCTTGTCGTGCGCAACGCGAGCTTGACCGTGCCAGTGCCAGGTAGGGCGGCCCCACTTAGGACTGACCATCGGACGATTACCCCGTCAAATGGTGCTACAAGTCCTCCTGTGGCAACGTGGTCGGGCAAGAGAGTGTGGCCGGCCAAGAGGTTGTGTTGACCGACGGTGCAGACCCGGGTCTCCGGTTCGAGCGATTGAAACTTGCACACAGATTCATTTGCCGGAGTGGTCAGACTACCGCCAATGGTAACTGCTTCAGCTAGAGCTGGCGCGAAGAGCCTCGCGCCGACAGTTACACTGAAGAGTATTGGCACACCCAGGATTTGCACGGCTCGTTGAGGTGACTTTACTCCCGCGAATAGCCGGGAAATCGTCATTAGCGACTCCTAGCAGCCTCTTGGCCGGCCTCTGAATAGTCCGTTAGCCGTAACGAAACCTAGACAGGCTCTCTTCAGCTCACAGCCCGAGCCGCTGACGCTTACGAGCGATACCGTTGCTGTACAACGCCTTCTGGGCTCTGTCCATAGGCGCCCCGATACCGCCACAGGGCCATCGATCTTCGCGCTGCACGTCAAAAATCTCTGTTTCAGCTCGCACTTACCATGGCCTGAGCGCGCACCCTTTCCCTCGACCCTTGGAAAGGACTGGTAACTAATAATTGCTTCTCGCCGATTCAGCTCCACCGGATGGTTCCTCCACAGGACAAAAGTCACTTTGCTTAGTTTCGAACCCGAACAGTGAGCCACGAAGTCAAGGGTCCTTAGGTGCGGCCCGATCATCACCTTCGCGCTTCTACAAGCGTTCTGGCCCTTCATCGCATCGCCACCACTCAGTCCACCGACTTCATTGGCTGGAGTCAAGCGCATCAGACGGGAGGCACTCTCAGCTCGATCCTGATCTGAACCACAGCCAGGTAGAAAAACGGCTACGAGGAAGAGAGTGAGTAGAGAGAGCTTCATATGACTGAACGGTTCGAACAAGTCAGTCCTGCTTGAGCACTTCGACCCCAAGCTTGGGCAGAATCCCGGGAGATCCGCCACCCTGAAGCAGCGGTGTGAACAGCATTTGATTACACCCGATGGTATCGAAAGAAGTTTCCCAGCATTTAGCACTCAGTTCTCCAGGGAGCCCCGTGATCAGTCCCACGGCCTTGTGCGTCACAGGGTCCCAGACCGGGCCGCCGCTGTCACCCTCTATGTTGATGTCATTTGCAACATAAACGGCGTGTACGGCTCCCTCAATAAGGGTTTCCGTATGATAAAGAACCTTGCCACAACGCTTTCCGCCATAAATACCAGACCAGCAAACAGTCCTGCCGACGCGAACCTTTTCAGCTCCCTGTATAGGCTCTGCGGCAAGTGGGCTGCCATTGAGGACGGAATGGCTGCGAAAGCTGTCGTTGATCAAGATTCCAGCCGCATCGGTGACCTTGAGGCCGCTATATGCGTTGCGCCGAACTTTACCGAGAAGAATACCTCCTTTGAATTTTCCGATTTGACGGCCCACTTTGAGATTTAGCGGATAGCAGTGGCCAGCGGTCAAAGTGAAGTAGCGGTATTGGGCCCGACCCCTTTCCTGGCCGGCGTAGGCGCGAGATCCGTAGCCCGCAGTACAAGTATTTGCATTTTCCCCTATCAACGCTGATCCAGCAACGACCGGTCCGCTCGTTGTGTAGCGGCTCGCACTGAGCAGATTGGGTTCTTGCATATAGACGGCGATCGGAGCGTTAACGCCGAAATGTGTCGCGAGAAATGCTTTCACTGGGCCAGGCTCGGTGGCTCCCACCTGAATGACGTTGCCTGCGGGAGCCACTCGTACTGAGACAGCAAGTTGTCTCATTGTCAGATCGTTCACCAGAGCGTCGGTAACTGTCGGAGCCGTCGCTTCCAGGCCCATCACTGAGTTGACAGGTGGTGTCGGGAATTCTTTGATCTGACCTGGGCTGAGAAGCCTCGGATCTTGCTTCAGTGCTTCGACTGAGGCCTGCTGATTCGTCGTGAACCCGACGTGGATGATTCCACCGGCTTTCTCGTCGACATAAAAACCGCCGTAGGTCGACGGGGCATGTTCTTCCGCCCATTGCGGAATCACTTCAGCTGCCTTATTCGAATACGCACGGCGCCATTCCATCTCCGCGAGTTCCGATGCCCGCATCGGAACTCCCCAGCTTTCGACCGCAGCCATTGCGGTGGGATCGCGTCGTTCCCATTCGTAGAGAAGCTCCAGGATGAGCCGGTTCATCTGCGATTCCGTAAGCGGGTTGTTCCTATCGAGCCCATACTCTTCACGGAATAGCTTGATGGAGTCGGAGGTGGGCCGCTCCGGAGCTTCGGGGTCCGGGGGCGGCTGCTGAGGAACCGTGACAAAGAAGCGTTCGGCAGTCGAGCGACCGAAGAAGTCTGTGACCACCACCTCAAGGTCGAGCCTACCCGCGGCATGCTCGGAGGCATGGGTGATCCACTCAAGCGGTTCGGGTTTTTCGCATATGTGCGATGGAGGTTCGGCGGGGTCCTCGCAGGTCTTTTCTTCGACCAAAGCATCCCCATTGGCGATGACTTTGATCGAGGCGATCTGGTGAGGTGAGGAACCCGTGACGAAAAGGGTGTGGTCTTTGTTTTCGATCGCTTGGGTTTCGTTGCGTTTACCCCAGAGACTGCCGCTGATCGAGTCGATGGCAGGTGGAACGTCTGCGTAGGACCATTTGAAGACCGAGCCGTCTTCGCCGATGCTGTAGACGATTTCTGGATTGCCCCCTCCCCAGACGATGGTTTCGCGCGGCTCCTCGCCGTACCAGAAGTTGGTGCTTTTCGCTCCTTCAGCGCCAGCGGGGTCGACGGTCACTTTGGTCGCCCTGGAGGTTGAGTCGTAGGATATTTCGGCCCAGGTGCCGTTCGGGAGCTCGACTCGTTTCAGGCGGCCGCTCGAGTCGTTGATGAATTTGGTCTGTCCTTTTTCGTCCACCTTGGCCGTGAGCCTGCCCGATTCGTAGCCGTAGAGCGTCGTCCCAGCCTCTTCGTCATCAACACTGCTGACTAGACCGCTCGTCAGATTGACATCGAGCGAGGGCTCGTCTTCTTCTGCCGGGTCCTCGAGCGTCATCCCGATCAAATTGGTGGCGCTGTAGTCGTAGTCGACAATCGGCGCTGAGTAGTACGGCAATCCTCCCGATGGGATCCAATCCGGGATTTGCCAGTGCTGTACCCGGTGATTGCTGGAATCGGCGATCCAGATACGGCCCGCCTCATCGCTGGTGAGACCATAGGGCCAGGCGAATTTGAACTGGCCCGCGCCCGAGCCGGCCGCTCCGAACTGGTTGACGTATTTACCTTGCTGGTCGAGCTGCTGAACGCGGGCATTGCCTTCATCGCCGACCCAGACGTTGCCATGAGCGTCAACCTCAACCGCGTCGGGATGGCTGAACTGGCCGGGACCGGCGCCCGAGGCACCGGCGTTGAAGAGGTGATCGCCGGCTTCCGAGAAGACACTGAGGCGGTTTTTGGTCCAGTCGCCGACCCAGATCTTTCCCCCGCCCGCATCAAGACCCGCGGACTCGCCGAATGTGCCGGAGCCGACGACTTTGACGAATCCGCCAGCCGAGTTGAACTTCTGGATGCGGCTGCTGTAGTCGCTGACCCAGATGTTGCCCTGGGCGTCGATCGCGATCCCGCGAGGACCGTAAGAGGAGAACTGGCCATTGCCAGTGCCTTGGGAGCCGAACTTGAGCAGGAATTCGCCTTTGGAGTTGAACTTCTGGACCCGGCGATTGCCGCCGTCGGCGACCCAGATGTTGCCTTGGGCATCGATCGCCAGGGCGGTGGGGGCGAAGAGCTGTCCATCCGCCGAGCCGTAAGAGCCGAACTGGGCGAGATATTCACCGTTGGAGCTGAACTTCTGGATGCGGTTGTTCTGACGATCGGCGATCCAGACATTGCCGGCGGCGTCGATTGCCGCGTCGGAGGGCTTGTTGAGCTGACCGTTGCCGGTGCCGCTGGTCCCCAGGAAGCTTTCGTAAGCAGGTTTGGAAGCGGGGGATACCGACTCGCCCAACCCAGCAGGAGAGCTGTCGCCAAAGCGCGTTTCCTCGATGCGACCGTTCGCGGAGAAGACAGAGACCTCGGCTCCATCCTCGTAGGAGACCTCGTAGCCCCCGCTGGAAGTCTTCTTGATGGTCGCATGGAGCCTAGAGCTGAAGGTGGGCTGGCTCGGAGACTCGGGGATGTTCACCGACCCGGTGATTGCGCTCGTGCGCATCATCGTCCCCTTCTGCGGCGATTCGCTCTGCTCGGGCTTAAGTTCGGGCGTCTGCGCGAGAGTCCATCCGTGTCCCCACTGGGTGTCTTTCTCGACAGGGAGCTGGGAGTTGTAGAAGCGCTCCAGTTCGAGGCTGGCTCTATCGGTGTGGATGTCGAAGTCGCGTTCGTGGTAGACGACGTTGCCGTTCATCACGTTGACGGCGATCTCGGGGCCGTGATACTCGGCTTCTTCGGAATGATCCTGCCCATCCGGCAAGCGGAAGTGCTGCAGAACGTACTCTTCCTTCATCCCCGTAGCCGGGATGTACTCGAACTCGATCTTGCGTTCGGGGTTGACGACGTTGCCGGCGAAGTCGACCGCGACGACCTTCAACGTATGTTTACCTTCTGAGAGTCCCGGCAGTTTCAGCTTGTAGTTCAGCATCAACGGGCAGCTGCCGGCAGAGCAAGAGGGTAGGGATTTGGTCGCCTCGGGTGTCGCTTTGCCGTCGAGGTAGACGCTGATTTCTTTGACGCCCGAGCGCAGTTCGGTCGGGCTGCCGTCTTTGGCTTTGATTTCCAGGTTGTAAGTTGGGAGACTGAGTTCATCCCATGCCGTCGGGTCTTGTTTGTCCCCTTCGATCTCTTTGGTCGCTTTCGCCAGTTGTCCGCTGACGTCGATCGTCGGCGAGGTGCCATCCACCTTCAGCGTGCGCTCCAAGGCCCAGCGCTTGTCCGTCGGGTCGATGGCCTGGACACTGAATTTCACCTCGCCCTCGTACGGAAAGCTCTCAGTTTTGAAGGTAATCTGGCCTTCTTTGTAGTTGGGGCAACGATTCGCGTAGAGTCCAGTACACCCCGGCTGGTTCCAGAACCATTCGTTGGAACCGACCCCGAACATCCGTACATTCTGGACGCCAAGCCCGGAATCGGCGGCAGAGACGTTGATCGTGCGAGAAGTGGCATCCTTTTTCAGCCATCCCGTTGGGACGCCGGTGACCGAACTGACGTGGGGGTACTGCCAGTCGTCGAGCCAGACGACCACTCCGCCGACGTAGAGATCGCGCCAGCAGGGCATTTTGAAGGTGCCGCCGCTGCCACCGGTATGCAGGCCGAGGATGAAGGCCTCTCCCCAGGACTGGATGTCGACGGCGCCGACATCGGCAGCCTGGTTGTTGAGGAAGCGGTTCCATTTGCCCTGGTTCCACATGCCGACATAGTCGTGGGGCTGGGGGTGCTGGGAGCGGTGGCAGCCGTGGTCGTTGCGGGCGAAGGGGTTGGCCCAGGCGTTGACCAGATAGCTGTTCGCGTTCGGGGCGCGATAGATCCACTCGCCGAACTGCTGGCCCCAGTGGGTGCCGCTCGGCATCGAGACGAAGAGGCCTCGCCCGGATCCTCCCCAGCAGGCATAGATGCAGGAGGTGCTGCTCGCGATCCATTCGTGCGTCTCCTCGTATTTCCAGGAGCCGTTGGTCAGCGATGGGAGGCCGCCCCCGTCGATCCAGCGCAGCCCCGGGTTGATCCAGTCCTCGAAGATCGCCGGGTCGACCAGCAGCGGGTAGGCGACGTCTGCCTCGCGGTGGGCGACGTGGAGGATGAGTTGGTCGCTTTCGACCCCCATCTCGACTGGGACACTGCTGCCCTGAGCGTCGACGGCGTAGGGCCGCGGAATGGAGGCGATCCTCTCCTCCTTCCTGAGGACTTCGGCGCCGCCGTAGCTATCCGGGCGCAGCTCGGCCCCTTCGGGCACGTCGATGCGGAAGTGCAGCGTCTCCGGGCTCTCAACGGAACGCAGCAGGTCGAAGATCTCGACCCCTCCCGAGATCGGCGCGATCAGCCGGTCGACGTCGCTGTCGGGCCCGAGCGCTTCGGGGTAAAAAGCGCTCTTGTCGTCGAGCAACTGCGCGGTGCTTGTCCCGACTGCTTCTGGCGCCGAGACGGCCATTCCCTCGCTGCCGATCTGCACCGACTCGTCGGCTGAGGCAGGAATGCGAACCTCGACAAGGGGATTGAGCGCCTCGAACCCTCCAGCGACCGGTTCCAGGCTGAGGTCGACCTTTTTCAGTTCGCCGCTTTCGTCCTCGGTCCTCACGGGGATGCTGGCATCGAGCAGGCTCCCGTCGCCTTCGGCCTTGACAGTGGCGGCGTCTTCGTCCTCGCCGAGCGGGCGGATGAGCTGGGCGTCGCTGAGGAACCTTGCCGGGTCGGTGTCGAGCTTCTCGAGCTGCTCAGCGAAGGTGGAGAGCAGGAGCTCATGGGACTCCGCTGAGGTGAGGTCGGCGAAGGCGTAGCGGGACTCTTCGCGCAGGCGCACCGCTTCGGGGCTTTCCAGCCAGCGGAGGCGCTCAGCTTCTTCGCGTTCGGCAATCGCAATCCCCTCGTTTACGTCCTCGAGCCCGGGGAGTTCGACGGGCGGTGGTTCGGCTGGCGCGGGTGCTGCCGGCAGCGGGGAATCAGCCGCCAGCACGGGAACGGCCGAGAGGGCAAGCAACAGGACGGTGAACGCGACAGCACAGCGCACCCGCACAGAGATCGTCCTCCTCGATGCCCCCACCCCTGCCTCCTTTTGGTACAGACGAGTTGCTCGCCTGAATGGAGGCAGGACCTTATACGAGAAGATTTTTGTATGTCAAATGAACTTTGTCTTAAACAAAGTGTGGTGGAGTGATCTGCACCGGTGAAACTATTTAGATCACTGTAACTATGAAATGTCGGTCGTCTTGCCGTGGGAGCGACCTACGCGACGACGTCTCGCAGCCACTCAGCCAAGATGCGCGTGGGCAAGTCCAGCAACTCAATCAGCCTCTCTGGAGAGCCGTTCCGCAGCCCTACCGAGGCCGCAATCGGCCGCGCTCAGGCCGATGCGCAGCGCCAGGTCGTCTCATCGTTACTGAAAGTAGTGTTTTGCCAATACTTTTAGTAGCTGCACAGCACTACTTTCAAACGGCCGGACTGGGATTGCTTCAGTCGTCCTGCTGGCGTAGGAAGCGCTGGAAGTCGCGGGCGAGGGAGTCGGCTGAGGGGAGGTCGTCGTCGCCTTCTAGCTGCTCGTTCTGCTCGGACTCGATGCGCTGGACCAGCTCCTCGATCTCCGGGTTGGCGGCGATCGCGCGGCCGATCTGCTCTTCGTAGCTGGTCGCTTCCTCCTCCAGCTCGGCGGCGTCGACGGCGACGCCGGTGAGGCCTTCGAGGCGGCGCAGCAGGGCCAGCGCCGCCTTCGGGTTGGGGACGGCGGCGACGTAGTGCGGGACCGCCGCCCAGAGCGAGGCCGAGGTCATCCCGAGCTGGCGGCAGCAGTCGTGGACGACGCCGACGATCCCGGTCGGACCTTCGTAGTTGGAGCGGGTCAGGTCGAGTTCCTCGACCAGCTGCTCGTCGGAGGCGAGGCCGGTGATCGGCACCGGCAGGGTGTGGGAGACCTCCGCTACAAGCGCCCCCATCGTCACCACCATCTCGACGCCGAGGGTCTCGGCCGCGGTCGCGATCGTCTCCGAGAAGGTGCGCCAGCGCAGGTTCGGCTCGGTGCCGTCGAAGAGGACCAGGTCGCGGTCCGCCGAGGGGACGCGAGCGGCGACCAGCGTGTTGCGCGGCCACTCGATGCGGCGCGCCTGCCCGTCGCTGAGGACGATCGTCGGCCGCGTCGCCTGGAAGTCGAAGAACTCCTCCGGGTCGATCTCGGCGAGCGGCTCGGCGTCGAGCGCTTCAGCCACCGTCTCCAGCGCGGTCGAGGCGGAGGCGGCGGCGTCGTTCCAGCCGCGGAAGGCGCAGACGAGGACCGGGGAGCGCAGCTGCGGAACGTCTCCTTCCCATCTCAGCGAGTCCACTTCAGTGAGGTTAGATGACGAACGTCACGGTCGATGTGAATCCGGGTTCACTACGCTCGGCTCCGATGCTGGACCTGCGCGAGATCAGCAAGGCCTACCCGATCGGCGGCGAGATGGTCGAGGTGCTGCACGGGATCTCGCTGGAGATCCGGCCGGAAAAGCTGATCGCGATCGTCGGGCCGTCGGGCAGCGGCAAGAGCACCCTGCTCAACCTGATCGGCACCCTCGACACCCCCAGCAGCGGCCAGCTGCTCTTCGATGGGCGCGACGTCGGAAGCCTCAGCCAGAAGGCACGGGCCAGCTTCCGCGCCGCCAACCTCGGCTTCGTCTTCCAGTTCTTCAACCTGATGCCGGGCCTGACCGCGCGCCAGAACGTCGAGCTGGCGGCGGCGATCGGCGGCAAAGGGGGCCGGGCCTCGCGCGAGCGGGCCGCTGACCTGCTGGAGCAGGTCGGCCTCGGCCACCGCGTCGACGCGCCGGCGCGCAACCTCAGCGGCGGGCAGATGCAGCGGGTGGCGATCGCCCGGGCCCTGGTCAACGAGCCGCGCCTGATCCTCGCCGACGAGCCGACCGGCAACCTCGACCAGCGCAACGCGGGCCAGATCCTCGAGCTGCTGCGCGCGCAGGCGACGGGCGAACGAGCGGTGGTGATGGTCACCCACGACCACGAGCTGGCCGAGCTCTTCGCCGACGAGATCGTCTCCCTGGTCGACGGCCGCCTCGACGAGGTGGTCGAGGCCTCGGCCAACGGCGGTCGGCGCAGCCGGCTCGTCGCCGGCCTCTCCTCGCTGATCGGCAGATGAGCCGCGCCCGCTCGCAGGCGCGGCTGGCGGCGCTGCTGACCCGGCACCTGCTGCACGTGATGCGGGGCCAGCGCGCCCGGGTCGCGGTGCTCTGGGCGGCGCTGGCGCTGGCCCTCGGCATCGGCATCGGGCTGCTCGCCTTCACCACCAGCATCGAGGACTCCTTCCGCGAGCGAGGCGAGGCGATCGGCGGCGTCTCCGACGTCCAGGTCGAAGCGGTCGGCGTCTCCTCGCTGCCGCCGCATCTGAACGAGCGGCTGGAGCGGATCGAGGGAACGCGCTACGCGGTCCCGATGGCCCAGCAGCGGGTGACCCTGACGGCGGGGTCGGAGGAGACGGTGGTGACCGCGATTGGCGTCGACCGCTCCGCCCGGCGCCTGCGCGGCGCCGTCCAGCGCGACCTTGGCGTCCGCGAAGGGGACGCCCGGGCCGGGCTGACGCTGAGCACGGCGCTCGCCGGCGAGCTCGACGTGCGGCGCGGGGAGCGGCTGCGGATCTTCGCCTTCGAGCGGGCGCCGCGCCTACGCGTCGCCCGCGTGGTCGACGTCGACCCGGCGATCGATGACGTCATCACCCTCCCCCGCCGCCGGCTCGAGGCGCTGCGCGGCGCCCCCGGCCGGCCGACGGTCGTCTACGTCAAGCTCGACCCCCGCGCCTCGCTGGGGGACTGGGAGCGCCGCGCGGAGCGGCTGCTCCCCGACGGCGCCGGGGTGACGACGGCCGCGCGCAGCCAGCAGGAGCTGAGCCACGTGCTCGACTTCACCGTGCGGGCGCCGACCCTGGTCTTCGGCATGGTCGTGCTAGCGATTGCGGCGCTGCTGATCTACGTGCTGCAGCTGATGCGGATGCTCGAGCGCCAGGAGGACCTCGGCCTGCTGCGGGCGCTGGGCTCGCGGCGGCTGCCGCTGGTCCTCGCCGAGAGCGTCGTCCTCGTCCTCCTGCTGCTCGCCGCGATCCCGGCCGGGATCCTGATCGGGACGCCGATCGCGCACTACCTCGCCGCCCAGGTCCCGACCTACCTCACCGATGTCTTCGGCTTCAACATGCAGGTCGCGGTGCGCCCCGGGGTCGTCGTCATCGCCGCCGCCCTGGCCCTCGTCGTCGGCATCGCCGCGACCGTGGGCGCCCTGACCTCGGCGCGCGGCTCGATCGCCGAGCAGCTCGGGCGCTCGCCGCAGGCGGGCGCGACCGTCGTCTCGACGATCTCGGGACGGGCGGCGCTAGCGCTGCTCGGCGGCGGCGCCGTCTGCCTCGCGCTCAGCCTGCTGCTCAGCGAGGCCGGCCTCTTCCCCGTCGCCGTGGTGACGATCCTGATCGGCCTGGCGCTGGCGACGCCAGGGGTCGTCGGCTTGGTCGCCCTCGGCCTCGGCCGGCGCGGCGACGACGACTCGCAGGCGATCCTGGTCGCCCGCGGCGCGATCGAGGCCAACCCGCGGCGGGCGGCGCTCGCCGCGGCGATCATGGCGCTCGGGATCGCCGCCGTGATCCCGCCCCAGCTCAGCGAGAGCGCCTTGGTCGACCGGATCGGGCTGCTTACCGACTCGGTCCGGCCCGGCGCGATGGAGCTGCGCGCCGCCGACGATGCCTTCTCCAGCGTGCCGGTGACGAGCCGCTTCGCCCGCCAGGCCGTGCGCGGGGATGGGAGCGCCGCGCGGCCGACGACGTTCGCCTTCATCCCCTACGAAGGGCGCAAGATCGAGGTGCGGGCGACCGCGACGCAGAGCCGCGGCGGCCTCTTCCGCCCCGACGGCATCGGCCTGCCGCGACAGCTGCACAAGCTGCGCGCCAACCCGCAGGACATCCTCGTCTCGCGGGTGATGGCCGCCGGGCTCGGCACGGAGACCGGCGACACGATCGAGCTCGACACCCCGTCTGGCCCCGCGAAGCTGCGGGTGATGGGCGAGGTCGAGGACTTCGGCTGGCCCTCGGGCACGATCTACATGGACCTGGATCGCTACCGAGAGCTCTACCGGACCGGCGCCGTCAACGTGCTCGTCGCCGCCAACCGCTCCGAGATCGACCGGGGCGCCCTGAAACGGCTGGCGCCGCTGCACACGATCTCCGGCGCGGAGATCGCCGACGAGATCAACGGCCAGATGGACCAGAGCACCAAGGGGCTGGTCGCGATGCGGGTGCTGACCCTGCTCGCCGCGCTGGTCGCGGTCGGCGGCATCGTCACCACCTCGGTCTTCGCTCGGCGCCGCGAGTGGGCGGTCCTGCGGGCGATGGGCATGCGCGGCGGCGGGCTGTTTGCGGCGCTGGCCCTGGAGACGCTGCTGGTGATGGCGGTCGGCGGCTTCTGTGGGGCGATCGGCGGAGTCGTCTCCTTCGCCGGGCCCGGGGTCGGCTTCCTCGAGTCCCAGGGCTACGTGATCGACACGGGGATCCCGATCTTGACTGTCGTCGCGGTGACCGTGGGCGCGACCTCGATCGGCGCCCTGGCGGCGGCGCTGCCGGCCTGGCTGACCGCGCGGGCGCCACTCGCGAGTGCGCTTTCCTACGAGTAGGAACCGTGCCGCCGGACGAGTCGAAATCCGCCTTAGCGACCGCTCGCAGCCCACGCGGGGACGCGACCCGCAGGCGGCTGCTGGAGGCGGCCGTCGAGCTGCTCGAGGAGGGCGGTTACGCGGCGGCCTCCGTGGCCGCGATCGCCGAGCGCGGCGGCGTCGCCGCGGGCGCGCTCTACCGGCACTTCCCCTCCAAGGCGGAGCTGTTCGTCGAGGTGTTTCGCGATATGGCGGAGCAGGAGCTCGCCGCCCTCTACGAGGCCAGCACGGCGCCGGGCGGTACGGTCGAGAAGCTCGACGCGATCGTGCGCCAGTTCACGGGCGGCGTCCTGGCCCGGCCGCGGCTCGCCTGGGCGCTCGGCTACGAGCCGGTCGACCCGCTCGTCGACGCCGAGCGCCTCAGCTACCGGCAGACCTACCGCGAACGCCTGGCCGAACTGCTGCGGTTCGGGATCGCGAGCGGTGAGCTGCCCGAGCAGGACGCCGAGCTGACCGCGGCAGCGCTGATCGGAGCGATCAGCGAGGCTCTGGTCAACCCGCTCTCCCCGGTCGCCGGTGGCGACGTGCCGGTCGAGGACCTGGTCGACTCGATCTCGACCTTCTGCCGGCGGGCGATGGGGGTCCCCGACCGCTAGCCGGTCGACTGGTCCGGCGGCATCCGCAGCGCGCGGCGGACCAGCTGGAAGGCGACGAAGAGGGCGAGCGCCGCGAAGGAGAGCTCGAGCGCCCGCTGGGAGACCGAGTTGGCGATCACGACTCCGATCAGGACGCCGAGCGGCGAGAGGGCGGCGATCACCAGCCCGGCGCGGACGTTGACGTTGCCGTAGCCGCTCTGCCGCATCGCGCCGACGAGGGCGACGATCACGATCATCAGCAGCGAGGTCGACTCGGCCTCGACCTGGCTGAGGCCGAGGAAGATGGTCAGCGCGGGGACGAAGAGGACGCCGCCGCCGACGCCGACGAGGCCGCCGGCGAGACCGCCGGCGACGGCGAGCAGGATCGCGAGCAGCTCACTCATGGCAACCCTCCGCGCTCATCACATTTGGGTTCACAGGATCAGCTCGATCGCGATGCAGGTCAGGAGCGCGGCGAAGAGAAGCGAGACGGCGCGCTGCGAGATCCGCTGCTGGATCGCCGTCCCGAGCACGACGCCGCCAATCGCCGGGATCGAGAGCAGCAGGCCGGTCCCGACGTGGACGTTGCCGTAGATGCCGCCCTGGGCCAGCGCCCCGAGCAGGCCGATGAGGACGATCGCGGCGAGGCTGGTGCCGGTGGCGAGGCGCTCGCCGTAGCCGAACCAGAAGATCAGCAGCGGCACGATCACGGTGCCGCCGCCGACCCCGAAGAGGCCGCTGAAGACCCCCGCCAGGGTGCCGATGGCGGCGAGCTTGAGCAGCGGGCGAGAGGGCAGCTCGGAGTCCACCGTGGCGGCGATACTAGATGCCGTGGACCTGCTGGAGCCTCTGCGAGCCGAGCCGGAGCGAGCGGCGATCCTCACCGACGTCGACGGCACCCTGGCGCCGATCGTCGCCCGGCCGGAGCAGGCGGCGGTGCCAGTGGAGGCGCGCAAGGCGCTGGCGACGCTGAGCGAGCGCTACGGCTTGGTCGGGTGCATCTCGGGGCGCCGGGCGATGGAGGCTCGGCGTCTGGTCGGGGTCGAGGGGATCGCCTACTCCGGCAACCACGGCCTCGAGCTGCTGCTGCCCGGCGAGGAGGAGCCGCGGCTCGACCCGGCGCTGGAGCATCCCGACGCCGCCGCCTCGTTCCTGGCGCGGCTGGACGGCGAGGCGCTGGCGGTGGCCGGATTGCGGATCGAGGACAAGGGCCCGATCCAGGCGCTGCACTGGCGCGGCGTCGACGACGAGGCGAGCGCCGAGGCCCTGACGCAGGAGGTCGCCGAGCGCGCGCGCGAGGCGGGGCTCCATCCGCACTGGGGCCGCAAGGTGCTGGAGCTGCGGCCGCTGGCCGAGGTCGGCAAGGACCGCGCGGTGCGGACGCTGCTCACCCGTCTGCATTTACCCCCACATACGGGGGGTAAATGCAGACGCGTCGTGTATGCGGGGGACGACACGACCGACCTCGACGCCTTCCGCGGCCTGCGCGAGCTGCGGGTGGAGGGTGAGCTGCTGACGGCGCTATGCGTCGGCGTCGTCTCGCCCGAGGCGCCGGCCGAGCTGGCCGCCGAGTCCGACCTGACCGTCGAGGGGCCCGCCGGCTGGCTGGAGATCCTGCGCGACCTCGCGGAGCGGGCATGACCTACACCGACCTGCTGCGGGTCACGGTGCTCCTGGTCGCCGCCGAGGCGACCGCCCTCGCCGCGATCACCGCTCTCGCCGCGAGCAGCGACGACGACACCACGACCGTGCTCGTCGCCGCCGTCTGGTGGGGCGCGGCGCTGGCGATCGGTCTCTACCTGGGACGACCGCAGCGAGCCGCCGACGGCGTCCGCGACGCGCTCGCCGCGGCGCGCACCGCGACCAGCCTGCCGCCGGAGCCGGCGGGCCGGATCGCGATCGCCCGCCTCTGGCCGATCGGGGCCACCGCCCTCGCTGCCGGCGTGCTCGGTGTCTTCTTCCCTGGCGTCGCTGCGGTGGGGGCCGGCTACGCCCTGCTCGTCGCCCTCGCCTGGCGCACCCGCGAGGCCGCCGTGCTCGGGGTCGAGCAGCGCGACGGGGTCAAGTTCTACGTCGTCCCCAACTCGGCCCTGCAGCCGATTCAGCTGGTCCGCACGCCGGGGCTGCGAACATCCCGAGCGTGAAGCGCCCTCGCCGCGCGGGCGCGAGGGCTGTCTACTTCAACAGCTTCTTGAACTCGGTCCAGCCGCGCGTGTTGGCCACGTCGGCGGCGGTCAGCCAGGCACGGCGGGCGGTGGCGACGGCGTAGGCGATGTTGTCGAGCGTCTCGACGCCGTGGGCGTCGGTGTTGAGCACGATCGTCGCCCCTGCCTCCCGCGCGAGGCGGGCGTGGTGCTCGGAGAGGTCGCGGCGGTTGGGGTTGCCGTTGATCTCCAGCATCGTGCCGCTCTTCGCGGCCGCCTCAACCACCGCCTCGACGTCGATCCCGTAGGGCTCGCGACGGCCGATCAGCCGCCCGGTGAGGTGGCCGATGCAGTCGACGTGCGGGTTCTCGATCGCGGTCAGGACCCGCTCGGTCATCGCCGGCTCCCCAACCCCAAAAGAGGTGTGGACGCTGGCGAGGACCCAGTCGAGCGCCCCGAGCAGGTCGTCGGGGTAGTCGAGCGAGCCGTCGAGGCCGATGTTGACCTCTGAGCCGGCCAGGAGACGGAAGCCGCGCTTGCCCTTGTTCCAGGCGCGGATCTCCTCGATCCGCTCCCAGAGCCGCTCAGCGGTGACGTGGTTGCCGAAGCCGTGGCTGGCGGAATGGTCGGTGATCGCCAGGTAGGAGTAGCCGCGCTGGCGACCGGCCTCCGCCATCTCGCCGAGCGTGTTGCGGCCGTCGGAGAGCGTGGTGTGGGAGTGGAGGTCGCCGCGGAGGTTCTCGACCTCGATCAGATCCGGCAGCTTCCCCTCGCGCGCCGCCTTCAGCTCGCCCCTGCCCTCTCGCAGCTCGGGCTCGATGTAGGCGTAGCCGAGCCGCTCGTAGACCTGCTCCTCGCTCTCGCAGAGGGTGACGTCGCCGCTCTCGACGTCGGTGACGCCATGCTCGGAGACGGAGAGGCCGCGCGACACCGCGTCCTCTCGCAGCTGCACGTTGTGGGCCTGCGAGCCGGTGAAGTGCTGGAGCAGGTTGCCGAAGGCCTCGGGGGCGACGATCCGCAGGTCGACCGAGACGCCGTTGTGGGTCTGGGCGCGAACGCCTTTCGACCCCGGTTTCCCCGCCGCGGCGATCAGCGGGTGGCCGGCCAGGTGCTCGGCGAGCGCCGCCGGCTCCTCCGCCGTCGCGATCAGGTCGATGTCCTTGCAGGTCTCGGCCCAGCGCCGGGCCGAACCGGCGACCTCGACCCGGTTGGCCGCCGGGTGCTCGCGCAGCGCCTCGGCCAGCTCCTCGGCGATCGGCCGCACCTTGGAGAGCAGCAGCCGGCCCGGGCCCTCGCCCGGCTCGCCGAGCTGCTCCAGCCGCGCCAGCACGTTCTCCTCGACCTTCGCCCCGAGTCCCTTCACCCCGCGGATCCGTTTCTCCTCCGCCGCCACCTTCAGGTCCTCCAGCGAGACCACCCCGAGCTCGTCGAAGAGCCGCCGCGCGGTCTTCGCCCCCAGGCCGGGCACCCGGGTCACCTGGATCAGCGTCGGCGGGAACTTCGCCTTCAGCTTCGCCGCGGCCGGGATCTCGCCGGTCGCGATCAGGGCGTCGATCTTCTCGGCCAGCGTCTTGCCGACGCCGGGGATCTCGGTGGCGCGCCCCTCGCCGGCCAGCTCGGCGACCGAGACCGGACTCTCGCGGATCGCCTTCGCCGCCGTGCCGTAGGCGAGCACCCTGTATTTGACCGCGCCGTCGAGCTCGTAGAGGACGCCGAGCTCGTCGAGGGCGGCGGCTATCTCGGCGTTGGTCACACCGGGGAGTTAAGCCGAATAGCATCGTCCGGGTGCCCGGCGCCTGGTTGGTCCTCCCCACCTACAACGAGGCTGAGAACATCGAGCCGTTCGTCGCGGCCGTGCGCGCCAAGCTGCCCACCGGCGCCCGGGTCCTGATCGTCGACGACAACTCTCCCGACGGGACCGGCCGGATCGCCGACCGGCTCGCCGCCGAGCACGAGGGGGTCGAGGTCCTGCACCGACCGCGCAAGGAGGGCCTCGGGCCCGCCTACATCGCCGGCTTCCGCCGTGCCCTCGCCGGGGGCGCCGAGCTGGTGCTGGAGATGGACTCCGATTTCTCGCACGACCCGGCCTACCTGCCGCGCCTGCTGGAGGCGGCCCGCTGCGCCGACCTCGTGCTCGGCTCGCGCTACGTGGAGGGCGGTGGGGTGAGCGAATGGGGGGCGCTGCGGCGGGCGATCAGCCGTGGCGGCAGCGCCTACGCGCGGCTGACGCTTGGGATCGGCGTGCACGACGTGACCGGCGGCTTCAAGTGCTTCCGGCGCGAGGTGCTGGAGGCGATCGACCTCGACTCGATCGAGGCCCGTGGCTACGCCTTCCAGGTCGAGATGACCTACCGCGCCCTGCAGCGGGGCTTCGAGGTCGTCGAGGTGCCGATCGTCTTCCGCGACCGCCGCGCCGGCGACTCCAAGATGGACCGCTCGATCGTCCTCGAGGCGGTCTGGCGGGTTCCTCTTCTACGCTTCAGGGGTAGGGACGCCGGGAGGCGTGAGCCGGGGGCCGAGAGCCCTCGCTATACTTTCTGAAGTATTGAGACTGAGACAGCGACGAGCGGGAGACCGATTCCAGTGACAGGCAAGCTCACCGACGTGACAGACGCCACCTTCAAGTCCGACGTCCTGGAGGCCGACGGCCCCGTGCTGGTCGACTTCTGGGCGCCCTGGTGCGGCCCCTGCCGCGTCGTCCACCCGGTCCTCGAGGAGATCGACGCCGAGCGCGAGGATCTCACCATCCTCAGCCTCAACGTCGACGAGAACCAGCAGACCGCCGCTCAGTACGAAGTGCTCTCGATCCCGACCCTGCTCCTCTTCAAGGACGGGGCGCTCGCGAAGAAAATCGTCGGGGCGATGCCCAAGCGCCGCCTCGAGGCCGAGCTGGAGCCGGCGCTCGCCTAGAGCGCCGGAGCAGACCGGGACAGCACCGCGATGCCCTTCGTCCACGTCCACTGGTTCGAGGGGCGGAGCGACGAGCAGAAGGCGGAGATCGCGAAACGGATCGAAGCGGCCCTGGTAGAGGTCGCCGGCGCCGCCCCGGAGCACTGCTGGGTGAAGTTCTCCGATTCGCCCAAAACCGACTTCATCATCGGCGAGCCGGCCGAGGACTGAGCCTTCCGCTGTTCCTTTGCCCTAAATAACGAGGCAAAGGAACAGCGGAACGGAAATCGAGGAGGTCATTGGCGGAGTCGGCGGGCGAGGTCTGCCATCGTCGCCTCAGGACGGTGCGCCAGGTCATCCCATTTGAGACGCAGGACCGCGAAACCCGCGGCTTCGAGAAGCCGGTCCCGGCGAGCGTCGCGAGCTTCGGCCTCTGGGTTGTCGTGGTACCTGCTCCCGTCCGTTTCGACGACGAGGCGCTGGCGAGGCCAGAGGAAATCGACCTCTAGCGCCTCGGCGCCAACTTCTAGCTTTACGTTGCATTGCGGAACGGGGATGGCGTGCAGGGTCAGGGTTGAAAGCAGCTTTGCCTCCATCACGCTGCGCACCTTGATCGCGGGCTCGTAGCGACGCCACCCTTCGAGAATGCCGCGCAAGGCGCGGCTTCCCTTGCGGCGTGGACCAGCGAGGATCGCGTCGATCTCAGGGACGTTGAGCATCCGTTGGACCGCGGCCTGCTCGATCGTCCTGCGCAGCGCCGGCTCGCCAACGATGCTCGCGAGGTCGACGATCGTGCGGGAGGGGCTCGTGCAGGGGACGGCTTCGTGCGTGCAGACATCGCGGGGGAGCGGCGGCGGGGTGAAGCGGCGACGGACACCGGGAATCTTTCGCCCTGCCTGGATCGGGGCGATCACGTCAATCGGGCGGGGCCGCCGATCCCAGATGCCGAAAAGGGCAGCCGCCGTGCCATGCGAGACAACACTCCCCCAACCGCAGGCAAGAACCGCAGCGAGCATCCGCCCCCGGTCCCCGATGGCCGCGTGGCCGAGACCGAACACACCACGGAAGATCGGATGCAATCTGCCGGTGGCGATCGCGTGATCGATCTCGATCTCGCTCATGCCCAGATGGCGCAGTTGCTCTCGCGACACCACTCCGTGCTGCCGGCCGGCGAGGTCGGCGGCGCCCCACCAACCCCGTGCTCCGCTGTTCCTTTGCCTCGCTATGTAGGGCTAAGGCACAGCGGAACGAAATCACTCCCCTCAGGCGCGGGTGACCGCGATTTGCAGGTCGCGGCCGTCGACGCGGACCGGCGCTCCGTCCGGCGCGTCGTAGGCGACCGCGGTTGCGAGGACCTCGCCGGCGACGTAGGGCTCGTGGGCGCGGGCGGCGGCGAGTAGCTCCTCATCGCCGCCGAGGGTGAGCTCGATCCGGTCGGAGATGTCGAGGCCGGCCTCTTTGCGGGCGTTCTGGACGGCGTGAACGATCTCGCGGGCGAGGCCCTCCTGGCGCAGCTCGTCGTCGAGCTCGAGCTGGAGGGCGACCGCGTGCCCCGCCTCCGCCTCGACCTCATAGCCCTCCAGCGGTTGCAGGGCGAGGGTGAGCTCGTCGGCGCCGAGGACGTGCTCGTCGCCGTCGACGTTGATCCCGATCTCGCCGCCGTCGCCCATCACCGTGGCGACGTGGGCCGGGTCGAGCGCCCCGACCGCGGCCGCCACCTGGGGCATCCGCTTGCCGAAGCGGGGGCCGAGCGAGCGGTAGTTGGGCTTGACCTCGTAGCTGACCAGCTCCGACTCGTCGCTGACGAAGTCGAGCTCCTTGACGTTGAGCTCGGCGGTGACCAGCGCGGCGCGGGCGGAGATCGCCTCGCGCTCGGCCTCGCTGGCGACGATCACGGCGCGGCGCAGCGGCTGGCGCATCTTCACCTTGGCCTGGGCGCGGGCGGCGCGGCCGAGCTCGACCGTGAGGCGCACCGCCTCCATCGCCGCCTCCAGCTCGGGGTCGGCGAGCGCCGAGTCGGGCTCGGGGAAGTCGCGCAGGTGGACCGAGTCGGGCAGCGCGCCCAGCTCCTCGCCCTCGCCCCCGGCGAGGTTGAGGTGGATCTCGTCGGCGAGGAAGGGAGTGAACGGCGCCAGCAGGGCCGCGACCTCGAGCAGGCAGTGGCGCAGCGTCGCGAAGGCGGCCCGATCGCCCTCCCAGAAGCGGCGGCGAGAGAGGCGCACGTACCAGTTGGAGAGCTGCTCGACGTAGTCGGCGATCGCCCGCCCGGCGGTCGTGCAGTCGAACTCGTCCATGCGCTCGCGCACGGTCTCGACCGTGGCCTGCAGGTGCGACAGAGCCCAGCGGTCGAGGTCATCGGTGGGCTCCGGCGCCCCGGCGAAATCGCCAGGACCGAGGCTCTCGGCGTTCGCGTAGAGGACCCAGAACGAGTACGTGTTCCACAGGGTGAGCAGGAACTGGCGCACCGATTCGCCCACCGTGTCTACCGAGAAGCGGAACCCCGCCCAGGGCTGCTGCGAGGTCAGGTAGTACCAGCGAAAGGCGTCGGCGCCGTGGGCGGAGATCACGTCCCAGGGCTCGACCACGTTGCCCTTGCTCTTCGACATCTTCTGGCCCTCGGAGTCGAGGATCAGCCCGAGGCAGACGCAGTTGCGATAGCTCGTCGTGTCGAAGAGTAGGGTCGACTCGGCGAGCAGGGTGTAGAACCAGCCGCGGGTCTGGTCGAGCCCCTCGCAGATGAAATCGGCGGGGAAGCGCTCCTCGAACAGCTCCTCGTTCTCGAACGGGTAGTGGAACTGGGCGAAGGGCATCGCGCCGCTGTCGTACCAGGTGTCGATCACCGACTGGACGCGGCGCATCTCGCCGCCGCATTTCTCACAGTCGAGCACGACCTCGTCGATGTAGGGGCGGTGCAGGTCGTCGGGGACCTCGCCGCGGGCGCGTTCGCGCAGCTCGTCGACCGAGCCAGCGCAGAAGCGTCCGTCGCACTCCTCGCCGGCGCACTCCCAGACCGGCAGCGGCGTGCCCCAGTAACGGTCGCGGGATAGCGCCCAGTCGACGTTGTTCTCCAGCCACTTGCCGAAGCGGCCCTCCTTGATGTGCTCGGGGTGCCAGCCGATCGTCTCGTTGTTGGCGAGCAGCTGCTCACGCGCCTCGGAGGTCCTGACGTACCAGCTCGACTTGGCGTAATAGAGGAGCGGCGTGCCGCAGCGCCAGCAGTGGGGGTAGGCGTGCTCATAGACCTGCTCGCGGAAGAGCAGGCCGCGGCCGCGCAGGTCGTCGATCAGCGCCGCCGTCACCTCGGGGTCCTTGACGAAACAGCCCTCGAAGCCCTTGACCTGGTCCGAGAAGGTCCCGTCCAGCCCAACCGGGTTGTAGAGGGTGCCGTGCAAGGTCGGGTCGAAGATCCCGTTCGCCGCCGCCACCGCGTAGTCGTCCTCGCCGAAGGCGGGCGCGACGTGGACGAGGCCGGTGCCGTCCTCGGTGGTGACGAAATCGCCGGCGAGCACCCGGAAGGCGTCCGCCGGCCCGCCGTCGGAGAGCGCGAACACCGGGCCCCTGTACCGGCGGCCGACCAGGTCGGAGCCGGGGAACCGCTCGGCGATCTCCACTCCCTCGCCGAGGACTTTCTCCACCAGCGGCTCGGCGAGGATCAGCGTCTCCCCCTCCACCCGCGCCCTCACATAGGTGACCTCGGGCGCGACGGCGACCGCGACGTTGCCGGGCAGGGTCCAGGGCGTCGTCGTCCAGACCAGCAGCGACTCGCCCGCCTCGCTCCCCTCGGCGTCTAGCAGCGGGAAGCGCACATATATGGAGGGGTCCTCGACGTCCTCGTAGCCGAGCGCCACCTCGTGCGAGGAGAGCGCGGTGCCGCAGCGCGGGCAGTAGGGGACGACCTTGTGGCCCTCGTAGAGGCGGCCGTCGTCCCAGAGCTTGCGCAGCGACCACCAGACCGACTCGATGTACTCGTTCTCCAGCGTGACGTAGGGGTCGTCGAGGTCGACCCAGAAGCCGATCCGCTCGGTCAGCCGGTTCCACTCCTCGACGTACTCGAAGACCGACTCGCGGCAGCGCGCGTTGAACCTGTCGATCCCGTACTCCTCGATCTCCTGCTTGGAGGAGATGCCGAGCTGCTTCTCGACCTCGAGCTCGACAGGGAGGCCGTGGCAGTCCCAGCCCGCCTTGCGCGGCACCCGGTAGCCGCGCATCGAGCGGTAGCGCGGGTAGACGTCCTTGAAGACGCGGGCGTGGACGTGGTGGGAGCCGGGCCGGCCGTTGGCGGTCGGCGGGCCCTCGTAGAAGCTCCAGACCTCGGCGCCCTGGCGCTGGTCGAGCGAGCGCTGGAAGACGTCGCGCTCGCGCCAGCGCTCGAGCACCCGCTCCTCGAGCTCGGGGAAGGACTGCCTCGTGTCGACAGGGCGGAAACCGGGCATGGACGGGTGATTCTAGGAGCGGATACGCTCACTGCCGCATGCCCGCCTACGACCTGAACGGAAAGGTGGCGCTGGTCACCGGCGCCGCCCGCGGGATCGGCTTCGAGACGGCGCGACAGATGCACGCGCGCGGCGCCTCGGTCGCGATCGTCGACCTCGACGCGGGCGAGGCGCGCGACGCCGCCGAGCGGATCGGCGAGCGGACGCTCGGGATCGCCGCCGACGTCACCGACGCGGGCGCGATGCGGGCGGCGGTCGCCGAGACGGTCGAGCGCTTCGGGGGCCTCGACGTCGCGATGGCCAACGCCGGACTCGCGCCGCCCTCCCTGGCGACGATGCGATCGGTCTCGGCGGAGGAGTGGGAACGGGTGGTCGAGGTCAACCTGTTCGGCGTCTGGCACACGCTGCGCGCGGCGCTGCCGCAGGTCTCCGAGCGCAAGGGCCACATCGTCCTCGTCGCCTCGGTGGCCGCCTTCGCCAACGGCATGCTGGGCAGCTCCTACATGACCTCCAAGGCTGCGGTCGAGCAGATGGGGCGCGCCCTGCGGACCGAGCTGACGCCGTTCGGGGCCAGCGCCAGCGTCGCCTACTTCGGCTGGGTCGATACCCGGATGGTCCAGGACACCTTCGCCCGGCCCGGCGCGGGCGTGCTGGAGGAGATCGCTCCCAAGTTCATGATGAAGCGGATCCGGCCGGACCAGGCGGGAGCCGCGGTCGTCAAGGGCATCGAAGAGCGGGCGCCGCGGATCTTCGCGCCGCGCTGGTGGCGCTATCTGTCCGCCGTTCGCGGGCTGCTCAACCCGCTGCTCGACCGCCAGAGCGAACGCGACCCGCGGATCGCCGCGGCGATCCGCAACGCCGAGGCACAGGCGGGCGCCGAGGCGGACGCGGCCTCGGCCGCCCCGCGTTAGGCTCCGCCCCGATGCCCCGCTACGACCTCAACGGCAAGGTCGCGCTGGTCACCGGCGCCGCCCGCGGGATCGGCTTCGAGACGGCGCGCCAGATCCACCTGCGCGGCGGCTCGGTCGCGGTCGTCGACCTCAACGCCGGCGAGGCGCGCGACGCCGCCGAGCGGATCGGCGAGCGGGCGATCGGCCTCGCCACCGACGTCACCGACCACTCCGCCGTGATGCAGTCCGTCGCCGAGACGGTCGAGCGCTTCGGCGGCCTCGACGTGGTCGTCGCCAACGCCGGCATCGCCCAGGCGAAGATGGCGACGGTGCGCGGGATAGGCGTCGAGGAGTGGGAGCGCGTCTTCGAGGTCGACCTGCTTGGCGTCTGGCGCACGGTGCGCGCCGCGTTGCCGCAGATCGTCGAGCGCCAGGGGCACGTCGTCGTCACCGCCTCCGTCTACGCCTTCGTCAACGGCGTCCTCAACAGCCCCTACGCGGTCGCCAAGTCGGGGGTCGAGTCGCTGGGCCGCTCGCTGCGGGCCGAGCTGACGCCGCTGGGCGCCAGCGCCAGCGTCGCCTACTTCGGCTGGGTCGACACCAAGCTGGTCCAGGACGCCTTCGAGACCAACGGCGACCGCATGCAGCAGAACCTGCCCGAGTTCCTCAAAAGGCGGATCCAGCCGGCCGAGGCCGGGGCCGCCGTCGTGCGCGGGATCGAGGAACGAGCGCCGCAGATCTTCGCCCCGAAATGGTGGCGCTACGTCTCCGCCCTGCGCGGCGTCCTCAACCCGCTGCTCGACCGCCGCATGGAGAGCGACAGGCGGCTGCTCGACATCGTCCGCGAGGTCGAGTCGGAAGCCGACGAGCAGGGCGCCGCCGCGGTCTCAGCCGCTACGCGTTAGCCGCTCGAGCAGGAAGGCGAAGGACTCGTAGGGCTCGCCGGTGGCGCGGGTGAGGCCGATCTCGCAGGTGCGGTTGCTGGAGAGGCGGGCGTCGAAGGTGCGGCCGGCGAGCTCCTCCGCCTGGGGGCGGGTCGCGGCGGCGGTCAGCTCCGGGTGGGAGATGCCGCGGTCGCCGGCGAAGCCGCAGCAGGTGGCCGAGGGGGCGACGTAGACGTCCTCGGCGAGGGCGCCGGCGAGCCGGCGCAGGCGGCCGGCGAGGCCCATGTGACGGGTGGCGCAGGTCGGGTGGACGGTGGCGGAGCCAACCTTCTCGGCGACGGTCAGGTTGGGGAGCAGGCGGTCCGCCCAGGCGACCGAGTCGAGGATCTGCAGCTGGGCGAGACGCGCGGCGTTCTCCTCGCTCAGCACGCCCTCGCCCGGCTCAGCGACGGCCTGGGTGCAGGAGGCGGCGTCGATCACGACCGGCAGCGCCCCCTCCCCGCTCCACTCCCAGAGGCGCTCGACCATCTCGTTCGCCTTGTGGCTCTGGGCGGCGGCGAACCCTTTCGAGCCGAAGGGCAGGCCGCAGCAGCTGCCCGCGACCTCGGCCGGGATCCAGAGCGGCAGCCCGGCGCGGCGCGAGACCTCGACCAGCGCCTCGGCAGGCGAGCCGGCGAAGATCCGGTTCGTGCATGAGGTGACGTAGACCGCGGCCGCGGTCTCGCGCTCGGTCGCGGGCAGCTCGCCCGACGCCGCGCCCGGCAGCCCTTTGCCGCGCTTCGTCCGCCGCGCCAGCGGGCCGCCCACTCGCAGCGCCGCGCGTGAGGCCTTCTCCACCCCGGCCCAGCGCTTTGCCGCCGCCAGCGCCGCGCCTTCGGCCCGCTCGGTGTGGCGCTCGGTGCGCAGCTCCTTGACCAGCTTGCCGGTGTCGATCCCGACCGGGCAGGCGAGCTGGCAGGAGCCGTCCGCCGCGCAGGTCTCCATCGAGTCGTACTCGTACTCCTCCAGCAACGCCTTCAGCACCGGCGAGCCGTCCGGCTGACGCGCCATCTCGCGCCGCAGCACGATCCGCTGCCGCGGCGTCGTCGTCAGGTTGCGGCTGGGGCAGACCGGCTCGCAGAAACCGCACTCGACGCAGGTCGTCGCCGACTCCTCGATCGCCGGCGTCGTCTTCAGGTTGCGCAGGTGGACGTCGGGGTCGCGGTTGAGCAGCACGCCCGGGGCGAGCACGCCGTCGGGGTCCGCGAGCCGCTTCACCCGCCACATCAGCTCAGTCGCCTTTTCCCCCCACTCGCGCTCCACATAAGGGGCCATGTTGATTCCGGTCCCGTGCTCGGCCTTGAGCGAGCCGTCGTACTTGCCGACGATCAGCTCGACCAGCTTGCCCATGAAGGCCTCGTAGCGCTCGAGATCCTCCTCTTTGGCGAAGTCGGGGGTGAGCATGAAGTGGAGGTTGCCGGCGGAGGCGTGGCCGGCGACGCCGGGCAGGAAGCCGTGCTCGCCGAGCAGCGCCTGCAGGTCGCGCGCTCCCTCGGCGATCCGCTCCGGTGGCACACAGACGTCCTCGACGATCAGCGAGGTCCCCGGCAGCCGCAGCCGGCCGATCAGCCCGTGCAGGCCCTCGCGCACGCGCCAGGCGAGCTCGATCCCCTCCTCCTCGCGGGTGAAATCGATCGGCCGGATCGTCGTGTGGCCGGTGAAAATCTCCTTCGCCTTGGCGACGTAGGGGTCGAGCTCCGGATCGGTGTCGGCGCCGAACTCGACCAGCAGCACCGCCGACTCCGGCGGCAGCTCTTTCCACTCCTCGGGCGCGCCGACCATGTTCCAGGCGGCGGTGATCAGCGCCGGGGCGACCATCAGCTCGACCGCGGTGGCGCCGGCGTCGACCAGGTCGCGGACCGGGGCGATCGCCTCGTCGATGCCCGGGAAGTGGACCCAGGCGGTGGTGGTGTGGCGCGGCTGGGGCACGGTCTCGAAGACGGCCTCGGCGACGAAGGCGAGCGTGCCCTCGGAGCCGACGACGAGGCGGCGGAAGATCTCCAACGGCTCGTCGGCGTCGAGGAAGGCGCAGAGCCGGTACCCGGTCGTGTTCTTGATCGCGAACTTGCGCCGGATCCGCTCGCCGAGCTCGGCGTCGGCGCGGATCTCGTCGCGGATCGCGGCGAGGCCGGCGGCCAGCTCCGGCTCCTCGGCGGCGAAGCGCTCGGCGGCGCCGGGCTCGGCGGTGTCGATCTTCGTCCCCGAGGCGAGGACCAGGGTCAGCGAGCGCACCGTCGAGTAGGAGTCGCGGACGGTGCCGCAGCGCATCCCGCCCGAGTTGTTGGCGATCACGCCGCCGACCGTGGCGATGTCGGTGCTGGCCGGATCGGGGCCGAGCTTGCGCCCGTGGGGCGCCAGCACCCGGTTGGCGTGGCCGAGCAGCGTCCCCGGCTTGATCCGCGCCCGCGCGCCGTCCTCCTCGACCGCGACGCCGCCGAAGTGACGGCGGACGTCGACGAGGATGCCGTCGCTCTGCCCCTGGCCGTTGAGGCTGCTGCCGCCGCCGCGGAAGACGACCGGGACGCCGCTGCGGCGGCCGTAGGCAAGGACCTTGGCGACGTCGTCGGCGTCGTGCGCCATCACCACCGCCTTGGGCAGAAGCCGGTAGGGGCTGGCGTCGGAGGCGTAGCGGATGAGGTCGCTGGCGCGGGCGAGGACGTGGTCGGCGCCGAGCAGCCGCTCCAGCTCGCCGCGCAGCGGCTGCGGGGTGCCGGCTGCGAGCTCGTCGGGGGCTCGATCCGGCGCGGGCTCGGCGGTCGGCGGCGGAGCGAGCGTTTGCGTCATCGCCCGAGCCTAGAAGAGGGACATCCCCGGCGCCACCGGGACTTCGACCAGCGCGGGTTTCGAGGAGTCGAGCGCCTTGGCGAGCGCGTCGCGAACCTCGTCGCGCTCCTTGACGCGGTGGGAGGCGACGCCGTAGCCCTCGGCGACGGCGGCGACCTCGAGCGCGGGGAGGTCGAGGCCGGGGGCGCCCTGCACCTGCTCGACGTCGGCGAACCACTTGAGGATCGCGTACTCCTCGTTGCGCATGACGAGGAAGGTGACCGGCACGTCGTAGGCGGCCGCGGTCCAGAAACCGGCGATCGCGTACTGGGCCGAGCCCTCGCCGAGCACGCAGACGACGGGTCGGTCGGGCTGCGCCATCTGCACGCCGATCGAGGCCGGGAGGCCGAAGCCGAGGCCGCCGCCGGAGCTGAAGTAGTAGCTGCCGGGGTTGGAGAGGCGGAGCTGGTTGCGCAGGGCGAGGGTGCTGGCCGGCGACTCGAGCACGACGATGCCGTCCTCGGGGAAGACCTCGGCGAGGGCCGAGTGCACGGTCGAGGAGTTGAGCGGGTCCTCGGCGGAGATTTCGGTCGGTCCCGGGTTGGGCTCGGGCGCCGGGCGCGAGGACTCCGGCACCGCCTCCAGCAGGGCGGCCAGGGTGAGACCAACGTCGGCGACGATCGCGTAGCCCATCGGGGCGCGGGCGGCCTCGTCGGGGTCGCTGGTGACCGCCACCAGCTGCGCGCCCTCGGGCAGCAGCGGGCCCGGGATGTGGGGGTAGTAGGGGAAGACCGAGGTGCCGACGGTGACGATCAGGTCGTGGCCCTCGAGCGTCTGCGCGACCGGGCCGATCGCCGGCGGCAGCACGCCGCGGTAGTTCGGGTGGTTCTCGGGGAAGCCGATGCGGCCGCCGCCCGGCGCCGGGGTGGCCCAGACCGGGAGGCGCTGGCGCTCGGCGAGCCCGATCGCGGCGTCCCAGCCACCGCTGGCGTCGACGTCGGGGCCGGCGACGAGGACCGGGTTGCTCGCTTTGTCGAGGTGCGCGGCGAGGCGGCGGACCGAGTCGGGGTCGGCGACGGCGCGGCTCGCGACGCGGCGCTTGATCGCCTCGCCCGCGGCGTGCTCGTCGACCTCGGCGTACCAGTCGTCCATCGGCAGCGAGACGAAGGCCGGGCCGCGCGGCGGCAGCGAGGCCATGTGGATGCCGCGGGCGAGGGCGAGCGGCACGTCCTCGGCCCGGGGCGGCTCGTAGGCCCACTTGACCAGCGGGTGCGGCATGCGGATCGCGTCGCGGTTGGTCAGGTTGGCCTGCAGCGTCATCTGCGCCCGCACCTGCTGGCCGGCGGTGACCAGCACCGGCGCGTGGTTGGCCTGCGCGTTGAAGATCGCCCCCATCGCGTTGCCGACGCCGGGCGCGGTGTGGAGGTTGGCGACGGAGACCTTGCCCGAGGCCTGGGCGTAGCCATCGGCCATCCCGACCACGATCGCCTCCTGCAACCCGAGCACGAAGCGGAAGTCGGAGGGGAAGTCGGCGAGCATCGGCAGCTCGGTCGAGCCCGGGTTGCCGAAGATCGTCTCGATCCCGTGCCCCCGGAAGAGGTCGTAGCTGGCCTCGCGAACGGTGGTCATCGCGGCCGCAACCCTACCGCTCGCCTGCGGTTCTCAAGGGGATCGCCCAACCGTCGATAAGGCAGGCATGCGAAAGCTGACGATCGCAGCGGTCCTCGCGACCGCGCTCTGCTGCCTCGTGCCCGCTCCGGCGAGCGCCGGGCCGGCGGCGACGCGGATCTCCTACGCGGCGGGCGAAATCGTCCCGATCCCAGCCTCGATCCCGCACGAAGAAGGCGACATGGTCGACCGGCGGATCGTCCCCAACCTGCGCTGGATCGCGCAGCGCTTCCCGATCTACGTCACCGACGGCTACTCGGGCCCGCTCGGCGCCGAGCACGTCGGCTGCCGCGGCTGCCACGTACGGCGCTCGGACCACTACAACGGCCTCGCGGTCGACATCGTCGCCCGGGGCGGCACCAGCCGCTGCGACGACGCCTGGAAAGGCATCACCCGCCTCGCCGAATGGGCCGAGCCGCTGCAGAACAAACCCGCCGCCCCCTTCCGCTGGGTCGGCTACGACGGCGACGCCCACCACGGCTGCGGCCACCACCTCCACCTCTCCTGGGAACACGCCCCCGCCGCCCATTTCGAGCTGGCCGAATGGGTGTCTGTGTTCCCGGTGCGCCTGCAGGAAGTGGCGCCGCACCCGCGCGGGGGCAGCAAGCCAGGTCAGGTCAAGCCCAAACCCGCGCCGAAAGCGTCGCCTCCACCCGCACCGCCAGGCGGTATCTCCACGGTCCAATCTGGCGGCGTCTCGCCTCGCAGTAACTGACGAGCGTCAATCCGCCGATTCGGCGTCGGGATCGGTGAGCGCAGCGACGTCGGCGAGATCGGTCGGGCGCCCACGGGCGAGCTTCATATGGATCAGGTCGTCCAGGTCGACTACAGGAACGTCGATCTCCCCGAGCTGGACGTGTAGAGCGCGGTCGCTCAGCTCGGCGTAAGGGCGTCCGCCAGGGACCTCGTGCATGACGTCGATCCCCCCGTCGCGAGTGGCGAACTGCCAGATCGTGGCCTTCGGCAGCATCTTCGCGTCGATCTTCGTGCCCTCCTCGCCCGGATTGAGCACTCGCGCGTCGAGGGCGCGAAGGGCATCGGCGAGTCGTCGCAGGTTCGCGGGCTCCGGCGCCGGGATCAAATCGGCGTCGTTGGTGGTTCGCACGTGGCCGTGGGTCTGCACGGCGAGTCCGCCGATCAACACGTACTCGACTCCGTGCTCCGCCAGCGCGCGGAGGATGCGCTCGGCATCTAGCGGCGCCTCAGCTTTGGCCACGAGCCTTCCGCCCGACGCTCGCGAGTCGGCCGGCCATGCGATTCCAGGAGATGCCAAGCGCGAGGCGCTCGGCCGGGGGGCGTGCTGCGGTGGCGCGACGATGTACCGGGTCGTAGGCCCGCTCCGGCTCTGAGCCACCGATCTCCAATCGCTCCCCCATCGCTCGCAGCAGCAGCTCGAGGGTCTCGACGCTGGGCGAAACCTCATCCCCCTCGAGCCGGCTGATCGCCGACTGATGGCTCCCCACCCGCCGCGCCAAGCGTGCCTGGCTGAGGCCATGACGCGTCCGGGTTTCGCGGATCAGCCTGCCTGGGGTCACTCCCCGGGAGTATAACAAATATGTGATCCTGCACCCGAGATCGCACGTCTCCTCATCTCGCCGGCCGATGACGGTTTCGCGGGGAATAGTGGTGAGGCCGGGATTGCTCCCGGCCTCACCAGGCGCAGCTATTCCAACTGCAGGTCGACTGCCTTAGCTTGCTACCAGGGCACTCCGACGAGAGTCATGCCCTCACTCAGCGTACCTGTCGAGTTAGACCCACAAATGCTCGCCCCTTTTCTCACGTAAGGGACCGAGGCGGTGTCGATCGAGACTCCGACGGATGTGGTTTCACCATCCAAATTGGAGTAGTCGACCCCACGGCTCGGCGGTGAGAGCACGAACACGCAGTCGGGGACGACCGGAATATCTACATAGAGTTCGACCTTATCCCCTTCCGAAGCACAGGCGATGTCGAGATCTCCGGAATACGGGGCGCCTGAATTGTCCAGGTCAAGTCCGTAATGACAGCTGTTCATGTCAACCGTCACTTTGCTCCCAAACGATCCCGTGCAATTTTTGTAGCTCGGGGTGAGCTCCAAATCCTGGGCTGCCCCCGAGAGCTCGACCTCGGCAACTGAGCCTTTCCCACAGCTCATTTCAAAGCCGCCGGCAGAAACGAATTTGAATTGATCTGAGTTCGCGCTGATCGTACCCGGGAAGTGTTCAGCGAAGAACTGCGGCTGGCTTCCTTCGCCAAAGACGTAAACGCCTTGCGGGAACGCGTCGACCGCACGGATTCCGATCTGCTGACTGGGGTTATAGCCGTTATAACCGTTCAGTTCGAATTCGCTAGAGAGCCAGATTGAGCTTTTTGCACCTTTTTCACCGCAGGAGCCAGAATTTTCAAGCGTCAGGATCAAGGTAGCGGAAACGTTCACATAGATGGATTCTTCATCGCCCGAGCCAAAGTTGCTGCCCCCTCCTCCGGCCGGGACCTTCTGCGGTTCGATCAGCCAGTTGCAGCTGCTGCCTTTGTATTTCATCGCGCCGCAGCCCGCGGGCCCGATTCCGATCGCACTTTCCGAGCCCAGCCAGTACTCGATCTTGCAGTTGTTAGCTGTGACTTGACTGCAGTTTGTTGGCACGCCCAGTGGCGCAGTGCTTGTCATTGGGCCCGCGACGGTGGATGTAGCAAGCGGTCCGCCACAGGACGTTTTCGACCACCACATCTGGGCGTGGTTCGATTTGAGGGCGATCGAATGCTTCTCCGCTTCGATCCCCCCCGTAGCCGAAGCTCCAGCGGGTACCGCGAGCAGGGCAAGCGCCATCAAGGCGCCAAGCCCCAAGGACTTGATGCGTCTCATTCTTTCCTCCTGTCCCGGCGCTTAGCGCCGGGTTGACTGGTTTGACTGGTCGATCGGTGGGAGGTGACTGCTAAGTCGTTCTCGGGGCTCTAGCGCGCCGCTCGCTTGCGCTTCGCCTTCCCCTTGCACTTCGTCGCCTTCACAAGGGGCCGGAAGTTCTTGACCCGCCCGTTGTGCGCCTTGAACTCGGCGATCGCCTTGCTCTTGGTCTTGCAGAGGTCGGTCGAGTTGATGATCAGGCCCTTGGCGCCGCCCTGCATGGTCAAGGTGACCTTGTCGACGGGGGCGTCGGGGGCGGTCTCGAAGGTGTTTCTGATCCTGCCTTTGAGCGAGTCGACTCTGCCGATCAGGTCGAAGCGGATCTCTCCGTTCCGCAGAGCCGCTACGAGGTCTGGGAGCTGGTGCTCAGAGGATCTGAGGTAGACCGGTCCCTCGACGAAGCCGTCGAGCAGAGGCGTCGTCGCTTTGGCGTAGCCGTAGATCGAGCCTGATGGGCAGTTGTCTTGGGCGTACTGGACCCTGGTGCAGACCGTTCTGATGTGGCTCTGGTCGAGGAAGGCGCTTCTTGGCAGGGTTACGCGGGCATAGGAGATGTTGGCTTCTCCTCGTTTCATCCTCACCGTGCCCCTGAAGGCGGGATGGGCGCCTCTCTTGGTTCCGCCGATCAGCTTCAGGTCTAGCTTCGGGTTGAAGGAG
>Ga0209461_10000092_pt1 | contig 61884 bp, 59 predicted proteins | sample AgamicAsMarz_FD_187162 | JGI IMG/M metagenome (GOLD analysis project Ga0209461, IMG submission 187162) | Agave microbial communities from Guanajuato, Mexico - As.Ma.rz (SPAdes) (version 2) | ecosystem: Host-associated > Plants > Phyllosphere > Phylloplane/Leaf | place: Guanajuato, Mexico... | reverse complement strand
TCTTGTTGAACTTTTGCAGTTGCCAGACCGCAAGGTGTTTTAACAAATCAAAAGGGGTTTTAATAACTGGCTTAAAGCTGAAAGCTTTCCGGAACCCCCAGCCTAGCTGGGGGTTTTCTATAGACAACAAAAAAGCGGAGTGAAGATCACTCCGCTTTGGCTTCGACAAACGCGGCAATCAGCCCATCGCGCTTTCGCGCAGCCGGGTTTTCAGCTTGTTATATTCGTCGATCACATACTGCTCGGCGGCGCGCTGATCGGCGATCGGCTCGATGCGCACGGCGCAGTATTTGTACTCCGGCGTTTTGGTTATCGGGCTCAGGTTCTCCGTCACCAGCTCGTTACAGGCACCAATCCACCACTGGTAGGTCATATATACCGCACCTTTGTTCGGGCGTTCGCTGACCTGCGCACGGGTGATGATTTTGCCTTTACGCGAGTTAACCCACACCAGCGCTTCATCCTCAATGCCCAGCCTTGCGGCGTCGGCGGCGTTGATTTGCGCATAGCCCGGTTCGTCCGCCAGCGCGGCCAGCGCCGCACAGTTGCCGGTCATTGAGCGGCAAGAGTAGTGGCCCACTTCACGCACGGTGGAGAGCACCATCGGATACTCGTCGGTGAGTTTATCCATTGGCGCGACCCAGTCGCAGGTGAAGAATTTCGCCAGCCCGTTCGGCGTATCGAACTTCTCTTTAAAGAGATAAGAGGTGCCCTGATCGGCCTCCGACGTATCGCGACACGGCCACTGGATATAGCCCAGCTCACCCATTTTTTCGTAGGTGGCGCCGTAGAAATCGGGGCATAAATGACGCAACTCGTCCCAGATCTCCTGCGTGTTGTTGTAATGCATCGGATAACCCATACGGGTGGCGATTTCACTGATGATTTGCCAGTCCGTTTTCAGATCCCACTTCGGTTCAACCGCTTTAAAGAAGCGCTGGAAACCGCGATCCGCCGCGGTATAAACACCTTCGTGCTCGCCCCAGGAGGTGGAAGGCAGGATGACATCCGCCGCGGCTGCGGTTTTGGTCATGAAAATGTCCTGCACAATCACCAGTTCAAGCCCTTCAAATGCCTTACGAACTGCCGACAGTTCGGCATCCGTTTGCAGCGGATCTTCACCCATAATGTACGCGGCGCGCACTTCGCCATGCTCAACGCGATGCGGCAGTTCGCTGATGCGATAACCGGTATGCGCTGGCAGGCTTTCCACGCCCCATGCTTTGGCGAATTTCTCGCGGTGCGCCTCTTCTTTCACATACTGATAGCCCGGGTACGTATCCGGCAGCGCGCCCATATCGCACGCGCCCTGCACGTTGTTCTGGCCGCGTACCGGGTTGACCCCAACATGCGGTTTACCCAGGTTGCCGGTCAGCATGGCAAGGCTGGTGAGCGAACGCACCGTTTCCACGCCCTGATAGAACTGGGTCACGCCCATGCCCCACAGAATGGCTGCGGTTTTCGCTCCGGCGTACATACGGGCGGCCTGGCGGATCTCCTGCGCGCTGACGCCGGTGATCTCCTCGACCGATTCCGGGGTGTAGCCCTCGACAATCTTCCGGTACTCTTCAAACCCTTCCGTCCGGCTGGCGACAAACGCCTGGTCGTAGAGGTTCTCTTCAATGATCACATGGCCCATGGCGTTAAGCAGGGCGATGTTGGATCCGTTTTTCAGTGCGACGTGCATGTCGGCAATGCGCGCGGTTTCAATTTTGCGCGGATCGCAGACGATGATTTTCGCCCCATTCTGTTTCGCCCGAATTACATGATTGGCGACGATAGGGTGAGAATCCGCCGGGTTGTAACCAAAGATAAACACTAAATCCGTGTTATCGATTTCATTAATGGCATTACTCATCGCGCCATTGCCGACCGATTGGTGCAGACCTGCAACCGAAGGGCCGTGTCAGACACGAGCGCAGCAGTCGACGTTATTGGTACCAATAACGGCGCGCGCGAATTTTTGCATTATGTAGTTGGTTTCATTACCCGTACCACGGGAAGAACCGGTGGTCTGAATGGCATCCGGGCCGTACTTCTCTTTAATGGCGCGCAAACGGCTGGCGACATAATCGAGCGCTTCATCCCAGGAGACCGACTCCAGTTTGCCGCCGCGCTGGCGACGGATCATCGGGCTTTTGAGCCGGGGCGTCAGGATCTGGGTATCGTTGATAAAATCCCAGCCGTAATAACCTTTCAGGCAGAGAGTGCCCTGATTGGTTTTGCCCTGTGCGGCTTCCGCCCGAACGATTTTGCCGTTATCGACCACCAGATGGATTTTGCATCCCGAGGCGCAATACGGGCAAACCGTGACGACTTTTTTCATCACTTTCGCTCCAGTTAACAGTGTCGCCCCCATTATGCATCTTCTATGCCATAACAATATTGGGGGTATTTACCGATATTACGCCGCAAATTTGGTCAAAATACTGACGAAAAACAGGCCATCGTCAAAAGTGACGTGACGAAGAGCGAGGGGGATGTGACCACGGTTAAAAATTCGGCATTTAGTCGCTGCATTTATAAATAACCGCCAACAGAATGAATCAGACTTACCCAAACGAGCCTGGCGGAAGCGGACAATGAAACCTGCAATTCTGGTGGTGGATGACGATAGCGCGGTGTGCGAACTGTTGAAAGAGGTGCTGAGCGAGCATGTCTTTACGGTTTACGTCTGCCATAACGGGCAGGATGCGCTAACGCTCAGCGCGCAGCATGCGGATATCGCGCTGGTGCTGCTCGATATGATGCTGCCGGATATCAATGGCCTGCGGGTGTTGCAGCAGTTGCAAAAACAGCGTCCGTCGCTGCCGGTGGTGATGCTCACCGGGCTTGGCAGCGAGTCGGATGTGGTGGTCGGCCTGGAGATGGGCGCGGACGACTATATCGGCAAACCGTTTAACGCCCGTGTGCTGGTGGCGCGCGTCAAAGCGGTACTGCGGCGCAGCGGCGTGCTGGCGGCGGAAATCTCAATGGAAAAGCTGCCCGGTTTTACCTTTAACGGCTGGCATCTTGACCCTGAACGCTGCGAACTGTTTAACCCGCAGCATCAGGTGGTTGGCCTGACGCAAGGCGAGTACAGCTTGCTGCTGGCGCTGGTGCAAAATGCGCGCCGGGTGCTGAACCGCGAACAATTACTGACCTTAACGCACAGCGAAAGCGTGGACGTGTTTGATCGCACCATTGATGTGTTAATCATGCGCTTACGCCGCAAAATCGAAGCCAATCCCCACCAACCGGCGCTGATCAAAACCTTGCGCGGCCTCGGCTATGTCTTTGCCGCCGACGTTGCGCACAGCGATAAAGCGGCGTAGCCGTACCGGCGAATTCCATCTCTTTACACTCTGTCCTCGCGTACCGTTACTTTTTATGGTAAATGATTATCGTTTGTATTCTCGTTAAATAAAAAATCAAATAATAACTTTCCTTACGGGGAACGCGTATGTCTTTTTATGGCAAAGAAAATGGCGCATTGAATAACAAAATGCGGTTCGCGTTTTCACTGTTGGCGCTGGCGGTTGCATCAGCCATCCTCCCGGCACAAGCGGCGGAAGACGATATTATTGTTAACGGCAGCACGGCGGGTTCCGGCGATGCGACCTCACAGGATTACACGGTAAAAACCACCACCGCCGGGACGAAAATGAATCTCGCGCCGCGCGATGTACCACAATCCTTCAGTGTCATCACCGAACAGCGCATGAAGGATCAGAACCTGGAATCGGTGGGCGATGTGCTGGACAATACCACCGGCGTGGCAACGGAAATTATCGACAGCGAACGCTCGGCCTATTTCTCCCGCGGTTTTTACATCAACAACTACACCTTCGATGATATTCCCACCTCCGTCAGCGACACCTGGAACTTCGGCGATGCCAGCGAAGACACGGCCATTTATGACCGTATAGAAGTGGTGCGCGGCGCAACCGGTCTGATGACCGGCGCGGGCAACCCCGGCGCGTCGGTGAATATGGTGCGCAAGCATGCGGACAGCCGCGAGTTCACTGGCAACGTCAGCGTCAGTTACGGCAGCTGGAACAAGCAGCGCTATGTGGCCGATCTCTCTGCTCCGCTTAATGAAAGCGGCTCGGTGCGCGGACGCGTGATTGCCGGTTATCAGGATCAGGACAGTTGGCTCGATCGTTACCACAAGCGCAAAAAATTCCTTTATGGCGTGATTGATGCTGATGTGACGGATAACACCACCGTTTCGCTGGGATATGATTATCAGCAAAACGATACCGGCAACCCGACCTGGGGCGGTTTACCGACCTGGTACAGCAACGGTACGCGCACGCATTACGATCGCAGCACTAACGTCTCTGCCGACTGGAGTCGTTACAGCATCAATTCCCGCAAGGTGTTTGCCAATGTGAAGCATGACTTCGACAACGGCTGGACGTTCCGCGTCAACGGCACTCACGGCGAGCAAACCTTCAACGATAAGCTGCTCTATATTATGGATTTCCCGGATGAAGCGACCGGGGAAGGCACCAGCGGGTTTGGCAGCCAGGATCGCGGCACCCGCAAGCTGGATTCTGTCGATACTTATGCCAGTGGGCCGTTTGCGCTGTTTGGCCGTCAACATGAACTGGTAGCTGGCGTCAGCTACAGCCGGCAGCACAATGCCACCTACAGCCAGGACGGTTCGCTGGACAGCTCGCAGATGGGCAGCTTCAGCAGTAGCTGGAACGGTAACGTCGCCGAGCCGGAGTGGGAAGGCTGGTATCAGAATGCTAACGATGTGGTGCGCCAGAAATCCGTTTACAGTGCGGCGCGTTTTTCGCTGGCCGATCCGCTGTCGCTGATCGTCGGTGCGCGTTACACCGAGTGGAGCACCACTGGCAGCAGCGGCGATATGCGTAAGAACAACATCACGCCTTATGGCGGCCTGGTGTATGACATCAATGATACCTGGTCGGCTTACGCCAGCTACACCTCTATCTTCCAGCCGCAAACCGAACGCGACAGCAGCGGTCAATATCTGTCGCCGATTACCGGTAAAAACTATGAAACCGGCCTGAAATCAGACTGGATGGATGGCCGCCTGACGGCAACGTTCGCCATCTTCCGTATCGAGCAGGAAAACGTTGGCCAGGAAGACGGCGACAATCATGTCAATGGCAGCAGTGAGCAGGCCTATTATGCGACGAAAGGGGCGGTCAGCAAAGGGGCGGAATTTGAACTGAACGGCGCACTGACCGATCGTCTGCAACTGACGTTTGGCGCGACGCGCTATGTTGCCACCGATTCTGACGGGCGTTTTAACAGCAACATGCCGCAAACTCAGTTAAAACTGTATACCCGTTATCAGCTGCCGATGCTGCCGGATCTGGCCGTCGGCGGCGGGGTGAACTGGCAAAACCGCACCTTCCAGGATGCTACCGGGCCGGACGGCGAAACGCACCGCGTTTACCAGGGCAGTTATCCGCTGGCCAGCCTGTTCGCCCGCTATCAGATCAACAAGCATTTTGCCGTGCAGGCCAACGTCGATAACCTGTTTGATCGCACTTATTACTCATGGTTAAGCGATTACGGCGTTTACGGCGAACCGCGCAATTACTCGGTAAGTATGTCGTATCAGTTTTGATCGTACGCCGGATAAGGCGAAGCCGGGCAATGCCCGGTGGCGCTGACGCTTACCGGGCCTACGTGTTTAGCGTGTCGACAAAGAGGTCTGAACCGTAGGCCGGATAAGGCGAAGCCGGGCAATGCCCGGTGGTGCTGACGCTTACCGGGCCTACGTGTTTAGCGGGTCGACAAAGAGGTCTGAACCGTACGCCGGAATAAGGCGTAGCCGGGCAATGCCCGGTGGCGCTGACGCTTACCGGGCCTACGTGTTTAGCGGGTTGACAAAGAGGTCTGAACCGTACGCCGGAATAAGGCGAAGCCGGGCAATGCCCGGTGGCGCTGACGCTTACCAGGCCTACGTGTTTAGCGGGTCGACAAAGAGGTCTGAACCGTAGGCCGGATAAGGCGCAGCCGCCATCCGGCAAAATGCCCGGCAATCAATAGATGATCCGGCACTCGCCGAATCGCTCCTTATCCCCACAAACCCCTATTGCTACTGCGAATCCCCGATCTCCTGCTGCAACGCCTCCAGCGTCTTCGCGCCGTCGATCGCATTGGCGCACAGCAAGCTGGCGCGCGCGCAGGCATGCGCCAGTTGAATGCTCTTTTGCAGCGGCCACTCTTCGTGGCAGCCGTATAAAAAACCGGCGCAAAAAGCATCGCCCGCGCCGACACTGCCGATAATCTCCGACTGGTTTAACATGCGCGATGGGATCCACGCTCCGGCCCGATCTGCCGCTTCGCCCCATGCGCCTTCCGGGCAGTGGATCACCACCCGCTGGCGCACACCGGCGGCCAGCAGTTGCGCGGCGGCGGCAGCGATATGCTCAATATGCGGTTCATCGGTTTCGGTGCGCATGGGCAGCCCGCTAAATTCCCCGGCTTCCAGCTCGTTAATCACCAGAAAATCAAGATGCTTCAGGCACGGCAGCACCAGCGGCTGGTAGCGAGGATCGCCCTTGCGCGACACCAAATCCAGCGAGGTGAGAAAACCCTGCTCGCGCATCTGCGCCAGCAGCCGCGCGCTGCGTGTTCCGTACTCTTCGTCCGGCAAATCGAGGCTATCAAGTAACAAGAGGTAGCCGAGATGGAAAATCTTCATGCTGCCGTCCAGCTGCTCAAACGCCGGTAAATCCAGCAGACGGTTCGCGCCGGGCGAGTGGAAAAAGGTGCGCTGTCCGGAAGGATCGGTCATCACCTGCGACATTGAGGTGGGCGCAGAAGAAGTGCGCTGCACCGCCTGACGATTGACGTGGTACTGATCCAGCATCGCCATAATGTAATCGCCGTCGTTGTCTTCGCCCACTAATCCCACCGCCTGCAACGGCATACCCACGTGCAACTTTGCCAGCGTCAGCAGCACATTCAGCGGCGCACCGCCCGTTGAGCGCTCGCTCTGGGTGATCTCCGCCAGCCAGCCGCGCTCCGGCCACTGCACGATCTGGTGAACATGATCGACCAGCATATTGCCAGCGGCGATAACGCCGTTGCGCGCCATCAGAGTTGCCCCGCGCTGCCGAAAATACGCATCTGCGTGGCGACAGTATCGGTGATGGCTTCTTCAACGCTCAGCAGTAGCTGGGCGAACTCATCGTACAGCGGCTGGCGATCCGCCATGCGCTGCTCAATGGCGCCGAGCGCAGCCTGTGACATGCCGGTGTAGAAATTGATTTTATGGATACCCAGCGAAATGGCGCGGCGGAAATCCGCATCGCTGATGCCGGAACCGCCGTGCAGCACCAGCGGCAGCCCGGTCTGCTGGCGAATGGCGTCCAGGCGCTCAAAATCCAGCTTCGGTTCGCCTTTGTATTTGCCGTGGGCATTGCCGATGGCGACCGCCAGCGTGTCGATGCCGGTACGGTCGACAAAATCCCGCGCCCGCGCCGGGTCGGTAAAACAGGCTTCGTCGGCATGGCCATACAGCGCGCCGCCCTCATCGCCGCCAACCGCGCCCAGCTCCGCTTCCACCGAAACGCCGACCGCATGGCACATCTTCACCACTTCCCGCGTCTGGCGAATATTGTCTTCATACTCCAGTACCGAACCGTCAAACATCACCGAGCTGAAACCGAGGCGCAGCGCGCGCACCACCGATTCAAAATGCAGCCCGTGATCGAGGTTCAGCACCACCGGAATGTCGTGGCGCGCGGCTTCGAACTTCACCGCTTCGACCAGCGACTCCAGCGAGACATATTTAAAATGGACTTCGGCGATGTTGATGATAAAGGGCGAGCGTTCCTGCTTTGCGGCGGCAAACAGCGCGCGTAAAAAGTGCGAGTCGAGCACGTTAAATGCGCCCAGCGCATAGCGGTGTTCACGGGCGTGCGCCAGACCGTCGGCGAGTGAAATCAAAGGCATAGCATCCTCCTTTAGCCGAGAAACAGACGATATTCGTTACACAGCGCCAGCAGTGCCGGTTCGTCTTCCTGAATAGTGGTAAAGCGATCGACGGGGTGCAGGAAGTGGTTGTCGTGATCATCGTCATTCACCGACGACACTTCGCCAACCAGCACATCGCCAAAGCCCGGTTCGCCCCAGAAGCTGTGATACAGCCCCGGCGTCAGACAAATACTTTCCCCTGGTGAGAGGCGCAACTGGCTGCCCGCTGCATGGGTCTGGAGGCAGCCATCAATGACCACGGTAACGTCGGAGCTGACCGTCTCTTCATGCGCACCGGCATTCCACAGTTCAATAATCAGATTACCGCCGCCGCGATTAATAATGTCCTCGCGCTTGCGCCAGTGAAAATGCATCGGCGTAAGCTGGCCATCGCGCACGTGCATGATCTTTTCCGCATAACATTTTTCATACGGCGTGCCGTTGGGCGAGCCGTTACGCAGAGTGAACAGCGTTAATCCTTGGGTAAAGAAATCGTCGCCGCCAAACGCGGTGACATCCCATCCCAGTTTCAGATTGAACACTTCACACCACGCCGCGCGATCGAGCTGTCGCCATTTGGTTGGCGGGAAGCTGGCGAAAGGCGGCAAATGGACATCGTGCATTGAGAAAAACTGCCGCGTGTGGCCGAGAATTTCATTAATGGCGGAGCGTTTCATTTCACCTCCAGAGAAGATCCCCCGCCGGATAAAGCGGGGGAAAATTCTATTTCACCGTCCAGCCTTTGTAGCTGCCGACGTTCTGTTTATCGATCATCGTCACCGGGATCAGTACCGGCGCGGTTGGCGCAGGCTTGCCTTGCAGAATGTCGTAGCCGATCTCCACCGCGCGGGCGGCCATCACTTGCGGATCCTGCGCCGGAGTGGCGACAAACAGCGAGTTTTTGCGTTTCAGCGCCTCTTCACCATCCGGGCTTCCGTCGACGCCAACAATAAAGAACTCGTGACGCTGCGCCTGTTTGGCGGCCAGATCGGCACCGATAGCCGTCGGATCGTTAATCGCAAAGACACCGTCGATTTTCGGGTTGGCGGCAAGCAGCGAGGTCATCACTTCCAGCCCGCCTTCGCGGCTGCCTTTGGCGTTCTGGTTATCCGAGAGCACTTTGATATCCGGGTGGCGCTTAAACTCGGTCTGGCAGCCTTCGACACGGTTTTGCACCGCAGAGACCGGCGGTCCGTTGATGATCACCACATTGCCTTTGCCTTTCAGGCGGTCGGTAATGTACTTACAGGCCATTTCCCCCGCCTGGGTGTTATCGGAGGTAATGGTGGCGTCGGCGCCTTCTGCTGCCACGTCAACCGCCACCACCACAATCCCGGCCTCTTTTGCCCGTTTCACCGCCGGGCCGATGCCCTTGGAATCCGCGGCGTTGAGGATGATCATGTCCACTTTGGCGGCGATAAAGTTATCGATCTGCGCGACCTGCTGGCCCAGATCGTAACCGCTGGAGACCAGCGTCACTTTGACGTTATCGCCCGCCAGTTTGCGCGCTTCCAGCTCCGCGCCTTTGGTGATCTGCACGAAGAAGGGGTTCGCCAGATCGCCCACCGTAACGCCGATGGACTTCAGATCTTTGGCCTGCGCAAACGGCGCGCTGGTTAGCAGAGCAGCGGCGCAGAGCGCCGTGACAAGAGGTTTAAGACGCATGCTGTAATCCTCACTTATGTTACTGTTTTGTAGGGTATTGTTATGCTGCCTGATGATGCCGGGTACGGTATTTGTCGATCAGCACCGCTATGATGATCACCGCCCCTTTGATCACCAATTGCCAGAAGTAGGAGACGCCCATCAGCGTCATGCCGTTATTAAGGGTGGCGATAATCAGCGCGCCAACCAGCGTGCCGGTAATGGTGCCGATTCCGCCGACAAAACTGGTGCCGCCAAGGATCACCGCGGCAATGGCGTCCAGCTCGTAGCCCATGCCGAGGTTGCCGTTGGCGCTGTACAGCCGCGAGGCGCTCATCACGCCGCCAAGGCCGGAGAGCAAGCCGCTCATGCCGTAGACGAACAGCAGCACCAGCCAGACTTTAATGCCGGTCAGGCGCGCTGCCTGCATATTGCCGCCCACCGCGTAGATATGAACGCCCAGCGTCGTGCGGCGCAGAATAAACCAGCACAGCACAATCACCGCCAGCGCAATCACCACCAGCCACGGTATCGGGCCAAGATAGTTGTTGCCGACCCACTCAAAACTGATATCGGAGTTAATCACCGTGGTGCCGTCCGCCAGCAGATAGGCCACGCCGCGCAGCGCGGTATAGGTGCCGAGCGTGACAATAAACGGCGGCAAACCGGCAAACGCCACCAGCGCGCCATTGAACAGGCCGAGCACCAGGCCGAGCATCAGCGCCGCCGGGACGGAGAGCAGGGCCAGTTCGGGCATCAGCGAAACCACCATCGCCGCGACCGCCGTGGTGCCGAGAATCGAACCCACAGAGAGATCAATGCCGCCGGTCAGAATGATGAAGGTCATGCCTGCCGCCAGTACAATGTTGATCGACGCCTGGCGGGTAATATTCAGCAGGTTGCTTTCGGTAAAAAAGTTTGGCGCGATAAAGCCAAAAACCGCGACGATCAGGATGAGAATCGGCAAGATGCCGACGGTTTGCATCAGATCGCCCATCAACATCTTTTTGGCGGAAGGGCTTTTCGCTGCGTTCTCTTTAGCATCAGTCATGGTGTACCGCCTGGTGGTGGGATTCGTTAACGCCGGTGGCCAGCGTCATAATGTTTTCCTGCGTGATTTCATGCTGTTGCAACTCGCCGACGATGCTGCCTTCGCGCATCACATACACGCGATCGCTCATGCCGACCACTTCCGGCAGCTCGCTGGAGATCATCAGGATCGCCACGCCTTTGCGCGCCATCTGGTTCATGATCCGGTAGATCTCACTTTTGGCGCCGACATCCACGCCACGCGTTGGCTCATCGAGGATCAGAATGCGCGGGCCGATCGCCACCCAGCGGGAGATCAATAGCTTTTGCTGGTTGCCGCCGGATAAGCCGCCCGCCCGCACCTGCGCGTGCGGCACGCGAATATTCAATAATTTGATGGCGTCATCGGAGATCGACTGCGCTTTTTTGCGATCCAGCATTCCCCAGGCCGCGTCGCGCTCCAGCGTTGCCATGGTGATGTTTTCCTGCGCCGCCAGCTCCAGAAACAGGCCCTGCTCTTTGCGGTTTTCGGTCAGGAAACCGATGCCCAAATCGATGGCGGCGCGCGGCGAGTGGATCACCACCGGTTCGCCGTCCACTTCGATCATGCCGCCGGTGGCTTTACGTACGCCGAAGATCAACTGCGCCAGTTCGGAGCGCCCGGCACCGACCAGCCCGGCAAGACCGACGATCTCCCCGGCACGCACCTGCAGGCTGACCGGCTGGATTTTCTCGCCGTCCGTCAGGTGGTGAACGCTCAGACGCGGGTTGCCAAGCGGGATATCGCGCTCTTTGTTAAACAGGTCGCTTAACGGCCGCCCGACCATCATGCGCACCAGTTCAGAGGCATTGAGTTTGTCGCGCGTCAGGCTGCCGACATACTGACCGTCGCGCAGGACGCTGACGCGATCGGAGAGTTCATACACTTCCGCCATGCGGTGGCTAATGTAGATAATCGCCATCCCTTCATCGCGCAGGCGCAGGATCAGTTCGAACAGGCGGTGCGTTTCGCGCGAGGAGAGGGCGGCGGTGGGTTCATCCATTACCAGAATGCGGCTGTTGCGGTGTAAAGCGCGGGCGATCTCCACCTGCTGCTGCTCGGCGATAGTCAGCTTCATCACCCGATCGGTGGCGGCGAAATTCGCGCCAAGACGGTCAATCACCGCCTGCGCCTGCGCCACCATCTCTTTGCGCTGCACCAGCCCGCCGCGCGCGATTTCGCTGCCAAGAAAGATGTTTTCCGCCACCGTCAGGTTCGGCGCTAACTGCATCTCCTGGTAAATCAGCGTGATACCGGCGGCGAGCGCATCTTTGGGGCTTTTGATGGCGTAAGGCTGGCCGTCAATCAGGATCTCGCCGCTGGTGGCGCTATACGCCCCGGCGAGGATCTTCATCAGCGTGCTTTTCCCCGCGCCGTTTTCCCCCATCAGCGCATGGATCTCGCCGGGCCAGACCGTCAGATCGACCCCTTTGAGGGCGTAAAATTTGCCAAACGCTTTGGCAATGTTGCGCATCTCCAGTACGGGCGTGTTGATCATCAGCGGGCTTCCTTGGAGGAACGATATCCGCACTTCATCACACGTTAGTAAATGCACAATGTCAGGTTCTGTTCATATTTGTCATATACCCATCATGCCTCACGTTGCCTGTGCGCCAGCTGAAGGGAACCCGAAAACATTGCCACCAAATATAATCCTTAGTACTATAGTTCTCGTTATTGGTGGAAAGGACATCCACTCTTAACGCGAAAGCATTTATTCTTTTTAAACGGCTATGCCAAGTCTGCCACTAGCAGTAATGGCAAAGAGATCCCGGATGATGTATTGAAGGCTTACCGTAAATTTGCTGCCGATTTATTCGTTATGACGCAAGCGCAGATAGAGGCTCACGTCCAGGCGGAAACAATGCGAGAGGTAAAATGCGATGGTTGACCATCTGAAAGATTTGCAGGAAATGGCGCACGATATGTTTCCCCATGGTGGTATTTCTGAAGACGCCGTTAACTACATTGACGCTCGCGTAAAACTGCGTGAGTTGCGTGCACGTCTGCCTGCTATCGTCGAAATGAATGGCGAGGCAATCCGCGCCCTTCGTGGTCGCTATAACCTCAGCCAGGCTATGCTGGCTGAATATGTGAACATGTCAGTCGTGACCATTTCAAAATGGGAGAGAGGAGAAAAAAAGCCGAACGGTGCCGCTCTCCGGGTGCTTAACACTCTTTCTGAGAAAGGGCCGGAAGTCTTTATCTGACATCGATAAAAGCCCTGTAAATGGACTGCACTTCAAAAGTTGGACACCCAACTGAGTCAGGTGCAGTTTTTTATTGGGGTAAGCTCCTGGGGATTCCCTGTGTCGCCGCGTGATTCGGCCAGATGGCCTCACCCCTTCGGGGCCAGCGCAAGCGCTGTTCAAAACGGTAAAGCGTTTTGTCCTGCACCCGAATTATTTTGCGTATAGTGATGTTACGCATCTGCGTTGAACCTCATCCGGAGCCACTATGTCGTATCGCGCGAACCCGTTTTTCACCAGCGCTCGCGGGCGTCTGCTGTTCTTCAATTTACTGGTGGTGGCGGTCACTTTAATGGTCTGCGGCGTCGCGGTGCTGGGATTTCGTCACGCCAGCCAGATTCAGGAACTGGCGCAGCAGCAGACGCTGGATGACATGACCGGCAGCATGAATCTGGCGCGCGATACCGCCAGCGTCGCCACGGCGGCCGTGCGGTTGTCGCAAGTGGTGGGGGCGCTGGAGTATCAGGGCGAAGCCGAACGCCTGAAAGCGACGCAGAGCGCGCTGCAACACTCGCTCAGCCAGCTTGCCCGCGCGCCGCTGGCGCAGCAGGAACCGCAACTGGTGGCGCAGATCACCCGCCGCAGCCACGAATTGCAGCAAAGCGTCACCGTGATGCTGCAACGCGGACAACAGCGGCATCTGGAGCGTAATGCGCTGCTCAGTTCGCTGTACCAGAACCAAAGTTATTTGCGCCATTTACAGGCGATCACCGCCCGGGAAGCGAGCAACATCCCGGATAGCCGCCTGCTCGCCGAGATGGACCGGCTGATCATCGCCGCCATTCAGACGCCGTCTCCCCGGCCGACAATCAAACAGATCTCCGACATCATGGGGCAGTTGCCGCTGCGCGCCGCCAGCCCGACGGTGGATTTTATCCTGCCGGATTTCAGCGCCGAGCTGCGCAGGCTGGGGCCGCTGTCGCTCCGGCTGGAAGAGAGCGATCTGGCGATTAGCTGGTCGATGTTTCATATCAAAGCGCTGGTGGCGCTGCTCAACAGCGACATCAACCAGTACGTTGCGCAGGTGGCGCAGGCGTCGGAATTGCGCACGGCGCAAAGTCATGAGGAGATGCGCTCGATCATTCTGTTTATCAGCGTCTTCGCCCTGCTGGCGCTGGTGATCACCGGCTTTGCCGGGTGGTATATCTACCGCAATCTGGGCTCGAATCTGACGGCCATTTCGCGCGCCATGTCGCGGCTGGCGCGCGGCGAGCAGGACGTGTCGGTTCCGGCGCTGCAACGGCGCGATGAGCTGGGCGAACTGGCGCGTGCGTTTAACGTGTTTGCCCGCAATACCGCTTCGCTGGAACACACCTCTAAATTACTGAAAGAGAAAAGCACACAGCTGGAAACCACCTTCCACGCGATGCGCGACGGCTTTGCGCTGTTCGATAACCGGGGTTGCCTGGTGGTGTGGAACCCGCAATATCCGTTGCTGTTGGGGCTGACGGCAGAGGCATTGCAGCGCGGCCAGCACTATCAGAGCCTGTTGCAGCAGGTGAGCGATCTCCCCGGCCACGTGCAGGAGAATCTGGCCCGCCCGCTGCCCAAACCGCAGGAATTACGGCTGGCGGACAACCGCACCATTGAGCTGCGTTTTAGCCCGGTGCCGGGGCGCGGCATGGTTAACGTGGTGCTGGATCGCACGGAGCGGAAAGGTCTGGAAGAGGCGCTGCTGCACAGCCAGAAGATGAAAGCCGTCGGCCAACTGACCGGCGGGCTGGCGCACGATTTCAATAATTTGCTGGCGGTGATTATCGGCAGCCTTGAACTGGTGACGCCCGGCTCGCCGGATGCGCCGCGTATCTCGCGGGCGCTGAAAGCCGCCGAGCGCGGCGCGTTGCTGACCCAGCGGCTGCTGGCCTTTTCCCGCAAGCAGTCGCTGCATCCCCATGCTGTGGAAATGCAGCCGCTGCTGGAGAATCTCGGCGAACTTATGCGCCACTCGTTACCCGGCACGCTGACGCTGGAGATCGAAGCACAAAGCCCGGCGTGGCCCGCGTGGATCGATGTTGGACAACTGGAAAATGCCATCATCAATCTGGTGATGAATGCCCGCGATGCGATGGAGGGCGAGAGCGGCACCATTAAAATCCGCACCTGGAACCAGCGCGTTACCCGCAGCGATGGACGCCGCCAGGATATGGTGGCGCTGGAGGTGATTGATCGCGGCTGCGGTATGTCGCAGGAGGTCAAAGCGCAGGTGTTCGAACCCTTTTTCACCACCAAACAGACCGGCAGCGGCAGCGGGCTGGGCTTGTCGATGGTGTATGGCTTTGTTCGCCAGTCCGGTGGACGGGTAGAGATTGAGAGCGCGCCGGGGCAGGGCACCACCGTGCGTCTGCAACTGCCGCGTGCGGCGGTGCAGGCGGTGGAAAGCCGCGAGCCGGATGCCGCGCAGGCGCGCGATAGCAGCGACACGCTGATTCTGGTGCTGGAAGATGAGGCCGATGTGCGCCAGACATTGTGCGAACAGTTGCACGAGCTGGGCTATCTGACGCTGGAAGCGGAAACCGGTGAGCAGGCGTTGCAGTTACTGGCCGCTTCGACGGAGATTGGCGCGCTGGTCAGTGATTTAATGCTGCCGGGTGCGCTCAGCGGTGCGGAAGTGATTCACCAGGCGCGTCAGCAGCATCCGCATCTGCCGATGCTGCTCATCAGCGGCCAGGATCTGCGCCCGGCGCACAACCCTGCGCTGCCGGACGTGGAACTGCTGCGTAAACCCTTTACCCGTGCAGAGCTTGCGCAGGCGCTGCGACGGATTGCGGCGTAAAACGGCTGCTGATCGATTATCTGCGCCGCCATCCTGCGCTGGAGAAGCCTGCCCCACGGGTTCGCTTCCGCCCGCAATTGAGATTCCTCCGCTACCCGCTAAGGCAGGCTCTGCACTAATGTACAGCCAGTCAACCCTTTGAGACTGGCTTTATGAAACGTTACGCGACCGCGCTGTTATTCGGCGCTCTTTCACTCAGTGGTCAGATGGCGCACGCCGATATTATCGACGACGCGATTGGCAATATTCAGCGGGCAATCGGCGACGCGTACAGCTCTGACAGCAGTCGCGACGATGAAAGCCGCAGCCGCAGCGACGAGCAGTACCGGAATTACGACAACCGCTACCGGCAGCTTGAAGACAGGCGACGTCAGCTTGATGAGCGCCAGCGTCAGCTCGATCGGGAGCGACGCCAGCTGGATGACGAAGAACGCAGGCTGGAAGAGGACGACGATCGCTAACGCGCCAGCGCCGGGACGCGCAAACCCAGGCGTTCCGGAACGATATCCTCAAGCAGCGTAACTAATTGCGGGTCCATAAAATGGTATTGATCCGGAATATCAAGCACATAAACAGGTTTATGCTGCACCAGGCGGCTAAAGTCGGCAAGGATGCTGTTTTTGTGTTTTTCTTCCATCACGCAGATGACGTCTGCCCAGGAGAGAATGGCGGGCGAGACGGTTTTTCTCGCATGGCGTTGTGTGCCAGCAGAGCGAGCATTTACCCCGGGGTAGCGACGGAACACCTGCTCAGCGGTCGGGCTGCGCCATTGGTTGCGGCTACAAATAAAAAGCACATTCATGGCAAGTCATACTCTGTAAGCCGCGATGTGCTAATTATTTATTGGTCACACGCGGGTATTTAAGACCCGGTTGCGTTATCCACAACCCTATCGGTGCGAGTCTGTACGCTTTATCCCTCAAACGACCTCTTTACAGGCTGCGTCTGCTTAACATGCCGGTAAGCAACGGGACGAATATATCCATATTGTGCGGTCTAATCCAGTACAATCCGCATGCCATCAAAACCCGCCTCAAACCCCGTCGGCAGCGCGTTATTCATCAACCAGACGTCAAAGCGATGCCCGATATGGGTTAGCACGACGCGCGGGCAGCCAATCACCTCATTCAGGGCGATAACGATGCGCAGATCGTTGTGATTTTTCGGCGTCTCTGCGCAGGGCGGTTCACTGCAATCGATGATCACCACCTGCGGGCGATTATTAAGTAAAAACTTAAGCGTCTTATCCGGCAGACCGGCAGTATCCGAAAGCCACGCTATCCGGCTGTGCGCCGATTCCAGCAGATAACCAAAGGTGAGTTTCGAGTGGTTCAGCGGCAGCGGCGTGACCTGCAATCCTTGCAGATCGAACACCACAAACGGCTCAACGGTATGGCTGAAATCAAGCAGACCGGGATGTTTAAACAGATCGTCGCAGCCCTGTTCATCCGGCGGGCCGTAAACCGGGATTTTCGCGCCTAAGCCCCAGCGCAGCGGAAACAGCCCCTGCACATGATCCATATGGTAATGCGTCAACAGAATCTGCTGAAACTGACCCGCCGGGAAACGCTCCATTAAATCGGCAAGCCCGGCATCCAGCAGCGTCACCGCGTCGTTAAACTGCACCACGCCGCTGCAAGGCTGGCGACGATATTGCGACTGCTGGCGCGCGCGTAAGCAGGCTGCGCAATTGCAGCCGAATACCGGAACCAGTTGCGCACCGCCGGTGCCGGTCAGGGTGAGAGTCAGGCTCATAGCGCCTCGCTTTAACGGTTGAGTTAACGTAAACGGCGCACGATGAATGCGCCGGCAGCATTACGCACTTTTCCCTTGTTGCGCGCGTATCAACGAGATCAATCCTTCTACTGACTGTAGCAGACTCCCGTCGTTGTTCAGCGTCAGGCAGTCTCCCGGCGAGTAACGGGCCGCGCGTTCCAGCCGTGCGGTAATTTCCGCGCTGCTTTCGCGCCCGCGTTTTTCCAGCCGCTGGCGCAAAATCTCTGGCGATACCTGCACATACACCGGCATTAGCACCTCGCCGTATTGTGCCTGCGCCTGCGGCAGATGCCCGCGCGAGCCGTTGACCACCACATCAAACCCCGCCTGCAACCAGAGATCGACCTCCACGCCGATACCGTAATAAAGATCGTTGGCGTGCCAGCTCAGGGTAAACAGATGCTGCCCGGCGCGGGTAAAAAACTCCTTTTCGCTCAGTTCGATATGGTTCTCGCTGCCGGAACCTGCCGGGCGCGTGATATAGCGGTGCGCCACCAGCAACTGGGGATGCTCGCGGCTGCGCAGCGCAGCCAGCAGCGTATCTTTTCCGGCGCCGGATGGCCCCATCAACCAGATCAGTCTGCCCATCAGAACACCCGTTTCCCCTCGCGCCAGACATGATCGACGCGGACGTGGTCGCCTTTATTGTGCACCAGCACCAGATCGGCCCGTTTTCCTTCGCCGAGCGTTCCGCGATCGTCAAGCTTGAGCGCCTGCGCCGGATTTTTCGTTACCAACTGAATAGCACGCGGCAGGGTGAAATCATTCTGCTCATCCGCCGTGATGCGGAAGGCGGCATCCAGCAGGCTGGCGGGATAATAATCCGATGAGAGAATGTCCAGCATGCCGAGCTGCGCCAGTTTATGCGCCGCCACATTGCCGGAGTGCGAGCCGCCGCGCACGATGTTTGGTGCGCCCATCAGCACGCTCAGGCCGTGCTCGCGCGAGGCTTCCGCAGCGGCAAATGTGGTGGGGAATTCGGCGATCACGCTGCCTAACTGATGGGATTCCACCACATGCTCGCGCGTGGCGTCATCGTGGCTGGCCAGCGGCAGGTTACGTGTCCGGCAGAGCGCGGCAATCGCCAGCCGGTTAGGCTGCGACCACTCGGCGGCCAGCGCCAGTTGCTCCTGTTCAAACGCATCCATTTGCTCGTTGGTCAGGTGATATTTGCCCTGATAGTAGTCGCGATACTTTTCATAGCTGGCGTACTGGCGCTGGCCTGGCGAGTGATCCATCAGCGATACCAGCGTGACCGGTTCGCGGCCGACCAGCTTTTCAAACAGCGGCAGCGTGGTGTGGTGCGGCAATTCGCAGCGTAAATGCAGGCGATGTTCCGCGCGGTTCAGCCCGCGTTTTTGCGAATCTTCCACCGCGTTGATCATCTTCTCCAGATTCTCCAGCCGATCGCCGCCATCGCGCACATCGCCAATGGCGACCGCATCCAGCACCGTGGTGATGCCGTTGGCGACCATCAGCGCGTCGTGGCTGCTCATCGCGGAGTGGGCGGGCCAGTCCACCTTCGGGCGTGGGGTGAAGAATTTGTCGAGGTTGTCCGTGTGCAGTTCGATAAGCCCCGGCAGCAACCAGCCACCGTCGCCATCATGAGCGCCTGGCTGGCGGCTTTGGGTTTCGGCGAAGGCACGGATCACGCCGTCGCGCACTTCCAGCGAACCGTCGACCACTTCGTCTTCAAGGATCAGTTTTACATTGTTGATAATCATGCGGAGATTCCCATCGGAAACAGACGGTCGGCGACGTTTTCGCGCACGGCCTCGTCATGGAAGATGCCGACAATCGCTGCGCCGCGCGCTTTGGCCTGCGCGATCAGTTCAACGACGGCGGCGCTGTTTTTCGCATCCAGCGAGGCGGTCGGTTCATCAAGCAGTAGGATCGGGTAGTCAACAATAAAGCCGCGGGCGATGTTGACGCGCTGCTGCTCGCCGCCGGAGAACGTTGCCGGCGCAAGGTGCCACAAGCGTTCTGGCACATTTAACCGCGTCAGCAACTGGCTGGCTTTGCCAATGCAGACATCGCGGGGAAGCCCCAGCTCCAGCAGCGGCTGCATTACCACGTCCAGCGCGCTGACGCGTGGAATGACGCGTAAAAACTGGCTGACCCAGCCGATAGTATGACGACGCACGTCCAGTACTTTTCGCGCCGGAGCCTGCACCAAATCGACCCATTCATCGCCATGTTTGACATGAATATGCCCGGCGTCCGGCAAATAGTTGGCATACAGCGAGCGCAGCAGCGTCGATTTTCCACTGCCGGAGTGGCCGTGCAGCACCACGCATTCCCCGGCGTTCACCTCCAGCGAGGTGTCGCGCAGCACCGGCAGACGCACGCCGTTCTGATGGTGCAGGACAAAGGTTTTGCTGACATTTTCCACACGCAAAACAGACATCGCAGACTCCTTAATTTTGCAATACTGAGGAAACCAGCAACTGGGTATAGGGGTGATGCGGATCGTCGAGCACGCGATCGGTTAACCCACTTTCCACCACCTGGCCCTGTTTCATGACCAGCAGACGGTTTGCCAGCAGGCGCGCGACGCCCAAATCATGGGTCACCATCACCACGGCAAGGTTCATCTCCACCACCAGGCTGCGCAGCAGATCCAGCAAACGCGCCTGTACCGACACATCCAGCCCGCCGGTGGGTTCATCCATAAACACCAGTTTTGGCTGCGTCACGAGGTTGCGGGCGATTTGCAATCGCTGCTGCATCCCGCCGGAAAAGGTGGTGGGCAAATCGTCAATGCGTGACGGTGGGATCTCGACGTCCGTCAGCCACTGTTGCGCGCAGGCGCGGATATCACCGTAATGCCGCGCGCCGGTCGCCATCAGCCGTTCGCCGATATTGCCCCCGGCGGAAACCTGGCGGCGCAGGCCATCCAGCGGATGCTGGTGTACCACGCCCCATTCGGTTCGCAGCAGGCGGCGACGCTCGGCTTCGCTGATGGCGTACAGATCGCGGTCGTTATAGATAACCTGCCCCTGCTGTGGCGCCAGCCGTGCTGAAATGGCATTCAGCAGGGTGGTTTTACCGGAACCGGATTCGCCGACAATGCCCAGCACTTCACCCGGCCACAGATCGAACGAGACGTCCTGAAACCCTTTGCCTGGCGCGTAGAGATGGGAGAGTTGATTCACCGAAAGCAGCGGTTGGGTCATTTGCGTAAAGCCTCGCTCTGTTGGCGGCAGTAGTCGGTATCGGAACAGACGAACATGCGCGTGCCGGTATCATCCAGCACCACTTCATCCAGATAACTGTGGGTGGAACCGCAGATGGCGCAGGGCTGATCCCACTTTTGCGGCGCAAAGGGGTAATCCTCAAAGTCGAGGCTCTCGACCTGGGTATACGGCGGAACGGCGTAAATGCGTTTTTCACGCCCGGCGCCAAACAGTTGCAGTGCGGGCATGAAGTGCATTTTCGGGTTATCAAATGCCGGGATTGGCGACGGGTCCATCACGTAGCGGCCATTCACTTTCACCGGCCAGGCGTAGCGGGTGGTGAAGTTGCCGAAGCGCGCAATGTCTTCATACAGCTTCACTTGCATCACGCCATACTCTTCCAGCGCGTGCATGGTGCGGGTTTCGGTTTCGCGCGGTTCAATAAAGCGCAGCGGCTCCGGGATCGGCACCTGGTAAATCAGGATCTGATCTTCAACCAGCGGCGTTTCAGGAATGCGGTGACGAGTCTGAATCAGCGTCGCGTCGGCGGTGCGTTCGGTGGTTTCCACGCCGGTAACGCGGGTGAAGAACTGGCGGATCGAGACGGCGTTGGTGGTGTCATCCGCGCCCTGATCGATCACTTTCAGCACATCGTCTTCGCCAATGACGCTGGCGGTTAACTGAATACCGCCGGTACCCCAACCGTAGGGCATCGGCATTTCGCGCCCGCCAAATGGCACCTGGTAACCGGGAATGGCAACCGCTTTCAGCAGCGCCCGGCGGATCATGCGTTTGGTTTGCTCATCAAGAAAGGCAAAGTTGTAACCGGTCAGCGCGTTAGCCACGGGAGCTCTCCTGTTGCAGCTGTCTGAGCAAGTCCAGTTCGGCCTGGAAATCGACGTAGTGGGGAAGTTTGAGGTGCGAGACAAAGCCCGCCGCCTCGACGTTATCAGCATGCGCCAGCACAAACTCTTCATCCTGCGCCGGGCTTTTAATCATTTCGCCGTAGTCGGCGGCTTGCAGGGCGCGATCCATCAACGCCATCGCCATCGCTTTGCGTTCACCCATGCCGAACACCAGCCCGTAACCACGGGTAAAGTGCGGCGCGTCCTCTTCCGGGGCGATAAAGCCGTTGACCATTTCACATTCGGTGATCAGCAATTCGCCGACGTTCACCGCAAAACCCAGCTCTTCGGGCACAATTTCCACGTCGATATAACCGCTGCGGATCTCCCCGGCGAAGGGGTGATTGCGCCCGTAACCGCGCTGGGTGGAGTAGGCCAGCGCCAGCAGATAACCTTCGTCGCCGCGTGCCAGTTGCTGCAGGCGCGCAGAGCGGGAACAGGGGTAAACCGGCGGTTGGCGGGTGATATCGTCCGGCACGGCGCCGCTCTCCTGTTCGGCTTTCGCCAGCCCCTCTTGTTCCAGAAGCGCAAAGACGTGCGGCGTGGTTTCCGGCTGTACTTCGCGTTTCGGCAATGACGTCGTTTCGCCCTCGGCCAGCAGCGCAAAATCGAGTAAACGGTGGGTGTAATCGTAAGTCGGGCCAAGCAACTGGCCGCCGGGAATGTCTTTGTACACCGCCGAAATGCGGCGCTCTAAACGCATCTTCGCGCTGTCAATGGGTTCGCTGACGGCCAGGCGCGGCAGCGTTGTGCGGTAGGCGCGCAGCAGAAAGATGGCTTCGACGTTGTCGCCGCTTGCCTGTTTCAGCGCCAGCGCCGCCAGTTCCCGATCGGCAATACCGCCTTCGGTCATCACGCGATCGACGGCCAGATGCATCTGTTCAGCAATTTGTGCAACGCTCAGCTCCGCAAGCTCGCTGTCGCCGCGACGCTTATGTTCTTGTAGCGCGTGGGCTGCGGCTATTGCCTTTTCACCCCCTTTGACAGCAACGTACATCAGAACACCTCCACCAGTGTGGTTCGTGGAATCGCCAGCGCGCGTTCGCCGCAGGTCAGGATCACATCAATGCCTGTCGGGAACGAGTGCGGACGGTCGGTAAATTCGTCGGTGATGCACTCCGGCAGCAGCGGCGCAATCATGCGCTCCTCCAGAATGCCGGGGCCGGTCAGGCGCAGCATGCGGCCGCCGCTCAGTGACGGCAGTTGTAAAATCAAGGTGGCGCTGGTTTCCGGGCTGATATCCGTGCCGCAGGGCAGGGCGCTGAGCTGTTCGGCGCTCAGGGTGTGATCGGCGACGGCAAACAGCGACTGTTGCGGCTGGTCAACCAGCGGCGCATTGGTGTGAAAACGCAGGTTCTGGCGCACCAGATCGTTATCAACCGCAGCAGAGAGCCAGATCGGCGTGTCGTTATCGGCCAGCGTCAGTAACACGCTGGTGGACGCCGGGTTAAGCGGCGGCCAGCCGTGTTTCAGATGCGGCAACGAGACAATGACGCCCGGCTCGCTCATGGCTTTTAACAGACGGCGAAAACAGTGTTGAGCATCGTGAACCGCCGATGCGAAAGCGGGTTGTAAGGTCATGCGTTATCTCCGCGAACCAGGGTGAAAAAGTCGACCCGGCTGGCGTTGACTTCGGCCAGACGCGCTGCAATGCGCGCGGCGCGGTCCGCTTCCAGCGGGGTAATGAGGGTTTCCATCAACGTCTGGAAATGGGTTGGCTCTTGCAATAACGCGTCGCACACGGCGCAGCGTTCGGCATGGCCTTTGTCGCGCCCGAGCACCCAGCTAAAGCCGAGCTGGCCGCTGCTCAAGCGCACGACGGCGCGGGTCAGCGTGGTATCGCCGGGGAAGAAGCGATCGCCGGTGCCGCCCATGCGCGCCTGCACCTGTACCAGCCCGGTTTGCGGCTCGCGGACATGTTCGTAGTCGGGCGCCAGGCCCAGCGTACGCATCCGCGCCCGCAGCATCTCCGGGGTGGACTGGGCAAGCGCTGCCATCCAGCGTTGACGAGTTGGCGTATCAAAGTGCATCTCAGTGCTCCATGGTGAATTCGATCATGTCGGCACGGGTCAGGCTGACGGAGTACTCCGTCGCGTTGACGTCGCCTTCGCGATGGTTAAGGGTGCGCACGCAGAGCAGAGGCGCCATATTGGGAATCTCCAGCCAGCGGCTCTCTTTCACCTGCGCACGACGCGCGCTGATGCGCGTCTGGGTACGTTTCAGGCTGATCCCCGCGCGTTCACGCAAAAAGTCATGCAGTGAACCGTGGTCGAACTGTTGCAGCAGCGGCCACAGCGTGAGATCGGCGAAGTAGTGATCAATGAGACAGAGGGCCACGCCATTCACCCGGCGGCGGGTACGTAAATGCACCACGTTGTCGCCTTCGCTGATGCCTAACGCATCGGCGATATGCTCGGAAGCCGGGCGCAGCACCGCCAGCAGGCGTTCGCTGGTGGGATGGCTGCCCTGATCGAGTAGGTTCTGGCTAAAGCGCGCCTGGGCATTGAGTGGGTAATCAAACGGGCGCATAAGCACCAGCACGCCGATGCCCTGGCGGCGCTGCACCCAGCCTTTCTCCACCAGTTGATCGATGGCGCGGCGTAAAGTGTGGCGATTCACCTCAAAACGTGCGGCCAGTTGCTGTTCCGCTGGCAGCCAGTCGCCGCAGTGATAGTTATTTCGCAACTCCTGCTCCAGCCTGGCGGCGATCTCCTGATAGCGTGTGGGATAGCTGGTCGGATGTCTGGACAAGTGCATGGTCATCTGAACCTCACGGGTAAAAAACGGCTGCCTTATGGCAGTCATCACGGCGTGAGTCCATGCTGGCGGACTAATGTTTCATTTGGGTTATGCAATCGTTGCTGAGAGATGAATAGTGATCCGCAACGGGAAAAAAAGGGAGCCGCCAACGGCTCCCGTTGGGGAATATGCGGTGAATCAGGTTTGCGGTGGTTTGGCGACGTTGACCATCCACGGGATGCCGAATTTATCCGTCACCATGCCAAAACCATGTGCCCAGAAGGTTTCCTGCCAGGGCATGGTGATGTGGCCTTCGGCGGCCAGAGCGTCGAACCAGGCTTTGCCCTGCGCGATATCCTGGGTGGCGAGGCTTAAGGTAAAACCGGCGTACGCCGCAGCGCCTTGTTTGCCGTCGCTCATCATGATCTCACTACCGGCGATGTGCAGGCTGGCGTGAGCAATATCGCTTTCAGCAAACGCGTACCCGGCGGCACAGCCGTCATCATTCGCTTCCGGGGGGTTGGGCATTTCGCCGAAGGTGATTTTATAGAGTAATTCAGCCTGTAAAGCCTGCTGGTAGAACTGAATGGCGTCGTTGCACTGGCCTGAAAAAGAGATGTATGGACTGAGCGGCATAATCATTACCTCTGGTAACGAAATCTGCCATTGAGTGTAGCGGGGGAAAGTGAAAGAAAGCCAGGCGGGAAGTATGCGCTTCCCGCCGAATCATCAGTTCTTTTTAACGAATTCTGATTTCAGTTTCATCGGACCGAAGCCGTCGATTTTACAATCGATATTATGATCGCCTTCGACCAGACGAATATTTTTAACTTTGGTGCCGATCTTCAACATTGAAGAACTGCCTTTTACTTTCAAATCTTTAATTACCGTTACGCTATCGCCGTCGGCCAGCAGATTGCCATTGGCATCTTTGACGATTAATTCATCGGCGTCGTGTGCCGGTTCAGCATTGTTCCACTCGTGAGCGCATTCCGGGCAAATGAACATGCCATTATCTTCATAGGTGTATTCGGAATTACATTTTGGACAGTGGGGGAGTTGCATAGGGATTTCCTCAAAAGAACATACAACGCTGGCAGTGGCCAGCACAAAAGGCACAATGCCTGAAAGACTGCAATTATACAGCAAAACCGCACAATTGCCGTTGTTATTATTTTCCAGACGCGAGGATAAAAAAAGTGTTGGCGGTGACATAACCTGTCATTCGCTTAAGCGATGCTTATCGCAGAAAGGCCGGAAGCAAACTTCCTGAGATAATATTTAGAATATTTTATGGCGGAAATTGCCACCATTTAGTAATTCAGATATGGTGGCGTGTAGTATACGGTGCCATTAGATAACTAAACTGTCATGCCTACTATGTCTGTTTCAGCGACAGATAATTTCCTCTCAAATCGGGTGGGTAAATAATGACGATATATCCTGTTTGTTCCTGAAAATGAGCTACGCTCTAACTCTCTGGTCTTTAAAAGCCGGAGGTGTGACGCTGCCATTTTTTGAGATAAAAATTATATTTTCCTGATTATCATCAGGCGCTTATCTTTTCGAAGATATTTTCCACACGTAATTATAAAAGCCGAAACTTCACTAATAAAACATTCCGGCTAAATAAAAGTAAGAAAATTTGCGTTAAGGAAAGACTTTTGTCATGCACACACAAACAATTTTTGAATTAAGCCAGGAAGCAGAAAGGTTGTTACAACTTTCACTGCATAATCTCCAGGCACTGAAAAAAATACCGGCAGCGACGTTTGATGAGACGAATGCGGTCGGTAAGGCAGAAAATGCCAATGTGCTGCCTTTGCATTTCAGCGCTCGCGGCGTAGAGGCGCAACAGGCGACGCTGCATAACGAATTACGGAAAATCACCCGACTGGAGATGGTGCTGGCGATCGTCGGTACCATGAAAGCCGGCAAATCCACCACCATTAATGCGATCGTGGGGACGGAAGTATTGCCCAACCGCAACCGGCCGATGACCGCGTTGCCGACGCTTATTCGCCATACGCCGGGTCAGAAAGAGCCGATCCTGCATTTCTCCCATGTCGGCCCGATTGACGCGCTTGCGCAACAACTGCAAACCCGGCTGTTCAACTATGACCGGGAAAAGCTGGCGCAGCAGCTCGAGATCGATAAAGACATGGCTGCGCTGCTGGATCGTATTGCGCAAGGCGATGCATTTGATAAGCACTATCTCGGTGCGCAACCTATTTTCCACTGCCTAAAAAGCCTCAACGACCTGGTGCGCCTGTCGAAAGCGCTGGATGTGGATTTTCCTTTCTCTGCTTACGCGGCGATTGAACATATCCCGGTGATTGAAGTGGAGTTCGTTCATCTGGCCGGGCTGGAGAATCAACTCGGCCAGCTCACGTTGCTGGATACCCCCGGGCCGAATGAAGCCGGGCAGCCGCATCTGCAAAAAATGCTCAACGAACAGCTGGCGCGCGCCTCCGCCGTGCTGGCGGTGATGGATTACACACAGCTTAAATCTATCTCCGATGAAGAGGTACGCCGCGCGATTTCAGCGGTGGGGCGTTCGGTGCCGCTGTATGCGTTAGTGAATAAATTCGATCAGAAAGATCGTAACAGCGATGACGAAGAGCAGGTGCGGGCGCTGATTTCCGGAACACTGATGAAAGGCAATATCAACCCAACGCAGATCTTTCCGGTCTCTTCGATGTGGGGATATCTGGCTAACCGCGCGCGCCATGAGCTAAAACATCGCGGTCAGTTGCCGGATCCGCAGGAGCAGCGCTGGGTGCAGGATTTTGCCGAAGCGGCGCTGGGCCGCCGCTGGCGCACCGCCGATCTGGACGATATTGAGCATATTCACCACGCGGCAGAGCTGCTGTGGGAAGATTCGCTGTTTGAGAAACCGATCCGTAAGTTACTGCACGCTGCGCATGCCAATGCCTCGCTGTACGCGCTGCGTTCTGCATCGCATAAGCTATTGAATTACACCCAGAGCGCGCGCGAATATCTCGATTTTCGCTATCAGGGGCTGACGGTGGCTTACGAGCAACTGGAGCAAAATATTACCCGGCTGGAAGAGGATATGGCGCTGCTGCGCACCAGCCAGGCGTCCGTCAGCGACGAGATCGAACATGAAGTCGAAGAGGCGCTGGCGGCGGCGGAGATCTTTATCCACGGTCAGCAGTTCGAAATTGTTGAAGCCATTGATGCCTGGTTCCACGATGGGCAGATGATGGAGACGTTTGGCGACGGTAAGGCTGATTTGCGCCTGGATGACGGTTATAACCCCGGTCAACTGGTGCTGGAAAACGAAGGCCAGGCGCAAATTGCCCTCAGCAAGATCCGTTCGGCCTGTGAAACCATTCTGCTGGCGGCGCAGGAGCGCATCAGCCGTGAACTGGCGCTGCGTTTTGATGAGCTGGAAAACACGCTGACGCGTTCGCTGAACGATGCCATGCGCCCGATTGAAACGCGTATTAAAGAAGAGCTTAACCATGCCGGTTTCCGCGCGCGTATCAGTTTCCCGGCGTTCCAGCCCAGCGCGCTCAACTTTAATACCCGTTCCCTGTTCACCAATGTGATCGCCCCGGAAGATACGCCAGCCGGGCAGGCACCGCGTTCCGGCAGTGTGCGGGAAACGGTGTCTCGCTGGTTAAATAACCCCGGTTGGGGTTGGGATGATTATGTCGCTACCCGCACCCGTTACGTGATTGATATTGCCGCGCTGCATAAAAAGCTGATCGGCCATGTGGCTCATTTTTGTGAACAAATTCGTAAAGCTTTGGCAGCGCAGGTCGATGTTTCTGTTACGGCAGGGATGGCGACATTTTTCGCCGAATTCTCGTTAAGTCTGGCGGGACTACAGGAAAGTTTGCGTGACAGCCTGGCGATACGTCAGCAAAACGAATCATCAGTGCTGATGTTGCGTCAGCAACTGCAACAGAGCATCAGGACGGCTAACTGGATCCATGAAGATGCCCGGCTGTTACGCGATGATATACAAACCTTATTCGCAGCAGAGCAGCCATGAAAAATCAACTTCTGGATGGCCCCGGACGGGTACTTGAGTGTATTCATCCAAAATTTATCGTTGATCTGGTACAGGGCGCAGACGCTGTGCGCCAGTCGCCGATTGTGCCGCAGCAGCAGTTATTTCGTGAACGCCTGACGCAAGAGATCATGGCGCAAACTCAACTGCGGCCGTGGGCGATGTCCGGCGTATTAAATGAAAACGATACCTTACGTTTAGGGCTGGCGGAGAAGCTGGCGAGCATGCTCGATCCCGGACATTTGGCACTCACGCGTATTACCCAGCGGCTTAGCACATTGCAGCAGGCGGAACGGCGTCCGGCAAATCCCGGCAGCGCACAACAGTATGAAGAGTTGTTGGGCCACTTCAGCCAGCGCGCCGCCTGGAAAGAGAAAGCGCTGACGCAACGTGGGCTGGCGGTACAGGCCGGACATCACAGCGAACAGGTTTTTGCCCACTGGCGCGCCGGGAACTACAACGGCTGGTCGATGGCCGGGCGCTGTTATGTGGCGCTGGAGGAGCTGCGCTGGGGCGCTTTCGGCGATGCCTGTCGTCTGGGCAATGAAGATGTGGCGCAGATGCTGAAAGACAATTTATGCGCCATGGCCGCCGATTTTCTGGCGCAGGGGATCAATGCCGCGCCGACGACCCGCCATTTTTATCATCAGTGGCTGGCAACGCCTTCCACGCCGGGGCTGATGGATTATAAGGATTTACTCGGCTGGCTTGGTGACTGGTGCGATGCCGAACGCCATCCTATTTGCTGGTCGGTCACGCAGAGCTGGCAGACCGTAGCCCTCGGCATGCCGCGTCTCTGTTCGGCATCGCGTATCGCCACGGCGATGGTGGAAGAGATCTTCGGTGAGTAACCGGTGTGCCCTGCAATTGTCTGGCCGGTCGGGCTGGTAATCGCAGGACATAGCGAAGCAAAAAGCCCGGTCAGGGCTTTTTTTATGCGCAATTAATGCCCGGTGGATTCGACCGGTTTTTCCGCGCGGTTTGCCGCTTGCGCTGGATTGCCAAAGCGTTTGGCATACAGGGCGGTGATAATCGGCACCAGAATTGCCGTCACAATCACACTCGCAGCGACTAACGCTGTTGCGGAGGCGGCAACCGGTTCAAACGCCGGGTTGATCTGCGCAATAATCACCGGGTTCGCCACTGCCGCACCGGCGGCTGAAGAGGCTGCGACGCCCGCCGTACCGTTACCGCCGCCGATCACGCGGTCGGCAATAATCAGCGGAATACCGGTGATGATGATGACCGCAACGCCGAGGAAAATGCCCAGCAGACCGGTCTGCATAATCACGCTCAGGTTGATGGTGTTACCCAGCGCGAAGCCGAAGAACGGAATCAGAACCGGCGTTGCTTTGCTGAAGAAAGCGCGCAGATCGTGATCGAGGTTCCCCAGCGCAAAACCAATCAGGAACGGCAGGACCGCGCCAACAAAGTGGTGGGGTTCAAAGGAAGCGAGGCCTGCGGAACCGAGGATCACCATGGTCATCAGCGGGCCGGATTCCAGCGACATCAGAACGAAAGCGCCCGATTCTTCTTTGCTGCCGTACTGGTTCATCAGGCTGGCATACAGACCGCCGTTGGTCATATCCATGGCGGAAACCAGCGCCAGCACCGAAAGCCCGGCAAAGAAACCGGTCTGAATTCCGCTGTCTGGAATAAATGACGCGGCGATCATCGCCACGAGCCAGGCCACCGCGATTTTTGTCAGCACCAGCGTGCCGGATTTACGTAATACGGTGCCGGTTGCACGCAAATCAATAGAAGCGCCAATACAGAAGAACCAGACTGCAAGAATCGGCACCGTACCGCTAATCATGCCCTTGGTGAAAGAGCCGAAATAAGCCCCGGTATCCGGCGCCAGTGTATTCAGAATTGCCCCCAGCAACAGCGGAACCAGCATCATCCCGCCAGGGATACGTTCAATCGTGGCCTTGATTTTCATAGAGAATCCTCACTGCTCGTCATTATCATGAACGAGGGAAACTGGAAGTTAATAGCTTTCAATTCAGGTGGTTAAATAGCGTTGCTCATTAAATATTCACTATCGACTTTCGCGGAACGCCCTAAAATTGACGGGCAATCCGTGCAAGACATTTCTTAGCTCCGCTTTTTATGGGCGTATCATGCTTTCTTGGGAATATTGATTCAATAAGAATAAAACAATGTTTTAGTTATATTGATCACATATTCCGTATAAAAACTTGTCGGTGTTGTTTCTGTTATTAGAGATGTAATTAGGTTGTGACGGAAATAGAGTAATGAGGACGCTAGCAAAGTAATAATCACGACCGTGATAAAACCTGGGTGTTTGCGTGGATATAAGCCGCGTTGTGCTGTGGAAAAAGGCGCGCAGGGGATGAAAAGGAGAGGCTGAATATCAGTGGGTAAAACTGTGTGAATTTGATCACACTTTTAAACCCTGTTAGGGTAAATAAGTCATTCACTGCCCAACAGGCGTCAACAGGTTCGGTTGTACGGCGGAAAAAGCCCGTGTAAGTAAACCTGCTACGCTTGAACAGGAAGGCTGAAAAGCTGTAAAAACGCCCGGCAGGGATAAGCGTCGGGTGGTTCAGGGCGCAAGCTAAAGAGGAAAACATGCATGTTAAAAAGGAAAAAAGTTAAACCCATTACATTGCGCGATGTGACCATCATTGATGATGCGAAATTGCGCAAAGCGATTACCGCCGCTTCACTCGGTAATGCGATGGAGTGGTTTGATTTCGGCGTCTACGGCTTTGTCGCCTACGCCCTTGGTAAGGTGTTCTTCCCCGATGCAAACCCCAGCGTACAGATGATTGCTGCGCTCGGGACATTCTCCGTTCCCTTCTTGATTCGCCCGCTGGGCGGTCTGTTCTTCGGTATGTTGGGTGATAAGTACGGGCGACAGAAAATCCTCGCCATCACCATTGTCATCATGTCGATCAGTACTTTCTGTATCGGGTTGATCCCCTCCTATGCCACGATAGGCATCTGGGCGCCGATTCTGCTGCTGCTGTGTAAGATGGCGCAGGGCTTCTCCGTTGGCGGCGAGTATACCGGCGCGTCGATCTTTGTTGCTGAGTACTCCCCGGACCGTAAACGCGGTTTTATGGGAAGCTGGCTGGACTTTGGTTCGATTGCCGGTTTTGTGCTTGGCGCAGGCGTGGTCGTGCTGCTCTCCACCGTGGTGGGCGAGGAGAACTTCCTTAACTGGGGCTGGCGTGTTCCGTTCTTCCTGGCGCTGCCGCTCGGCCTTATCGGCCTCTATTTGCGTCACGCGCTGGAAGAGACCCCGGCGTTCCAGCAGCACGTCGATAAGCTGGAGCAGGGCGATCGTCAGGGGCTGCAAGAGGGGCCGAAAGTCTCGTTTAAAGAGATCGCCACCAAACACTGGCGCGCGCTGTTGACCTGTATTGGCCTGGTGATTTCCACCAACGTCACCTACTACATGCTGCTGACCTATATGCCGAGCTACCTGTCGCATAACCTGCACTACTCGGAAGATCACGGCGTGTTGATCATCATCGCTATCATGATTGGTATGCTGTTTGTCCAGCCGGTGATGGGGCTGCTGAGTGACCGCTTTGGCCGCCGCCCGTTCGTGCTGCTGGGCAGCGTGGCGCTGTTTGCCCTCGCCGTTCCGTGCTTTATTCTGATTAACAGCAATGTGATTGGCTTGATTTTCGCGGGCCTGCTGCTGCTGGCGGTGATCCTCAACTGCTTTACCGGCGTGATGGCTTCTACGCTGCCCGCCATGTTCCCGACGCATATTCGCTACAGTGCGCTGGCGAGCGCCTTTAACATTTCGATTCTGGTTGCTGGTCTGACGCCGACCCTGACGGCCTGGCTGGTAGAAAGCTCAGAAAATCTGTTAATGCCCGCTTACTACCTGATGATTGTGGCGGTGATTGGCCTGATTACCGGCCTGACGATGAAAGAGACCGCGAACCGCCCGCTGAAAGGCGCGACGCCCGCCGCATCGGATATTCAGGAAGCGAAAGAGATCCTGCGTGAGCACCACGACAATATCGAACAGAAAATCGAAGATATCGACGCGGAGATCGCCGAGTTGCAGGCAAAGCGCACGCGTCTGGTGGATCAACATCCGCGCATCAACGAGTAAGCGTTACTGCCAGGCAAAAAGACCCGTAAGGGTCTTTTTTTTGGGCGCTGCTTAACAACCTGCCGCAATAAAATCGCCGTTCGCGCTGACCGGAATCACCGTCAGGAACAGCACCACGGCAAACAGCATCAGCGCCACGCCACCGGCAATTTTTAGCACGGGTACCAGCCAGCGCATCTGGCTTGCGTCGTCGCCAAAAAAGGTGGCTGTCCGGTTGCGCGCATAGCGCACGGCCAGCGACAGGCCGAAGATTGACAGCGCGGTGCCAATCGCCATGGTCATCACCGCCGCAATCCCCCAGCTCACAATGCCGAGCGCGTTCGAGAACAGTAAAATCATGATTGCCCCGCTGCATGGCCGTGCGCCAATGGCGAGGATCACGCCGAGGCGGGTTTTCCAGTCGCCCTGCGTACTGGCGCCGACGCCATGATGGCCGCAGCCGCAATCGGCATCGTGTTGATGTAGCGGGGAAAACGCGTTGAATTTCAGTGTGCGCGGGCGCAGGCTTTTCGCGGCATTCCACGCCACATACGCGCCGAAGCCGCCAATCATTACGGCGCTGACTTTCTCCACGTACCAGCGGCTTTCACTGAGATCGCCGGAGGCGAGGTTAAAACCGACCGCCAGCACGAAGACAAACAGAATGGCGCTGACGCCCTGCATCAGGCTGCCCAGCACCGGGATGACGCGCGCGGCGGTCTGGCTTTCGTTATTGGTGCTGAGATAGGTTGTCACAATAAATTTGCCGTGGCCTGGCCCGACAGCATGCAGTACGCCGTAGAAAAACGCGCCGACCAGCAGCCATACTCCGCCGCTATATTGGTGGTTATTAAGCTGAAGCAGATACATGACCAGATAACGGTGCAGGGTGATTTGCGTTGCCAGGCACCATTGCAGAAATGCCGCCCAGTGGGCGTGCAGCGTGAACAAAGCCGCTACCGCTACCGCCAGCACGGCGAATGCGACCGGCCAGCGCCAGTCGCGGGTCAGAATTTGCGTGGTCATAGAATTCAGGGAATTGGGGATGATTTCCGCAGTATAGGCGGCGAAGATATCCGCCTCCACCCTCACCGCACGTTTTACTTTTTGAGTAAGCGCGTATGCCAGCGCCCCAGCAGCAACACGGTGGTCAGCGAACCGAGCAGGGCGCAGAACATATCTGACTGCGTATCCCAGGGATCGCCCTGCGTACCGAGAAACTCATCGGCACCCTGGCCCATCGCCAGCGCCGCCCACCACTCGATCAGTTCATAGGTGGCGCTGATGGCCAGTGCGATGCAGCAAACAATAAAGTCGAGCATCTTGCCGCCGCGCACGTACTGCCCGCGCAGCAGGATCTCCCGCGCTGCAAGCGCAGGCACCAGCCCCTGAAAGAAGTGGCCGAGCTTATCGTACGGGTTGCGGCTCAGGCCGAATAAGTGCTGCACATCAAAGCCAATGGGCACTTTGGCGTAGGTGTACAGACCGCCAACCATCAGGATGATGGCGTGGAAAAAAATCAGCACGTAGAGCAGCGAAGTGAGCGGATAGCGCCGCCAGGTGGCAAGCAGCAGGGGCACCACGATCAGCACGGGAACCACTTCCATCAGCCAGGTGGTACGATCTTTGGCAAAGAGACCGGTATAGAGAAGGATCAACAGCAGCAGAAACGCTGCCGTGTTCAGCGCAGTGCGATTTACAGGCTTAATCATCGAAATGTCCGTTTCGGCAAAAAGGTCACTATCGTCGGAAAAGCGTTAGAAAACAATCAGACTCATCCTTCGCGCGGCGTTTCTATCCATGTTTGCAAGGCGCTGGCGGCGTTTTCCAGCGTGGTTGCCCAGTCGTCCAGGGCGGGCTGGCGGAACAGCCGCATGCCGGGATACCACGGTGAATCGTCCCGCTGCATCAGCCAGCGCCAGTCCGGAATAAAAGGCAGCAGCGTCCAGCAGGGGCGTTGCAATGCACCGGCCAGATGTACCGGCGAGGAATCCACGGAGATCAGAAGATCCGCCAGCGACAGAATGGCCGCCGTGTCATCGAAATCCTCAATTTCTGCACTTAGCGCTTCTGCCCGCATCCCTTGCGGCGGCGTCTGCTGACTGGCGTCGCCTTTCTGGATCAGTAAAAAAGTGGCATCTGTACGGGCGAACGGTGCAAATTGCGCCAGTGACAGTGAGCGGCGGCGGTCATTGACGTGCGTCGGGCGACCGGCCCATACCAGCGCCACCCACGGGCGCGGCAACCCGGCAAGACGCGCCTGCCAGTGTGCCAGCCGCTGCGGATCGGCATGCAGGTAACCCGTCGCGGCCGGTAAATCCGCCAGTTGAATATTTAGCAAGCCGGGCAGATCCATCAGTTCGCAATAGGCATCAAACGCCGGGGGCAACTCGCCGCGGCCGAGCACTTGGTCATCGGGAAAGGCGCGGCGTATCAGCGCCAGCAACTGCGGATGCACATCCAGCACAATGCGCGCCAGGCTCTGGCGTTTTGCCTGCTGTACAAAGCGGATGAATTGCAGCGTATCGCCGAACCCTTGTTCATCAAAAATCAGCAGCGTTTTGCCGGGCAGCGGCTGGCCTTGCCAGCGTGGCGCTTGCTGCACCCGCCGCGACATGTCACGGGTATGCGGCATCTGATAGCGGTGGCGGTATTCACGCCAGCCGTTTGGCAGATCGCCGGTCAGCAGCAGGGTTTCGGCCAGATCAAAACGCGCTATCGCATCGCCGGGCAGATGATCAACCAGTATTTTCTGGATAGCCAGCGTCTCTTCCAGCTTGCCCTGCGCCCGCAACGCCAGCGCCAGCCGTTGCCAGATAGCCAGCGGCCCATTCCCGCCGATGACAAACGGGCGCAGCAGCGTTTCGGCGGCAAGATAGTGGCCTTCATCAAGTAACGGCTGAACCTGTTGCAACACGTCGCTGAAGTCGGCCGGGGCGGCCTGGCGATGGCGGCCCTGCAACTGCCGTAACTGCGCCTGTTTTTGCTGTGTTGCCGGGTGCTGCGGTGCCAGCCCCTGCAAACGTACCAGCGCCTGCTCTGCGGCTGTGAGATCGTCACGCGCAAGGTAAATATTGACCAGGGTCATCCAGCCGCCGACCAGCCGGGGCTCCTGCTGTAACGCGCGCTGGCAGTGGGCCAACGCCTGTTCTGTATTTCCGCTATCAAGCAGCAGCCCGGCAAGGTTGTTATGGATTGACGGCTCATCCGGCGCGAGCGCCAGCGCGCGTTGATAATGGGCCAGCGCATCCTCAACGCGGCCGAGACGACGCAAGGTGTTGGCCAGGTTCCCGTGCGCCTGCGCAGCACCCGGCGTCAGCGCCACGACTTTTTCCAGGCACAGCACGCTCTCAACCAGTTTTTCCTGCTCCTGCAACAAAATACCGAGGTTGTTCCAGCCGTTCACCAGCGTGGGATCGAGGTTGATGGCTTTTCGCGCCCAATGTTCACCTTCGGCGTGCTCGCCCTTTTGCCGGTACATTTCCGCCAGATTGCTGGCGTAGAGCGCGGAAAATTGCGGGGCTGAACAGGCTTCGCGCAGATGGTCGATGGCGCGATCAAGATGACCGCAGGCGTGGGCGATAAGCCCGAGCAGATGCAGCGCATCCGGCTGGCCGGCGTGTTGTGCGAGGATCTGGCGGCAGTAGTGTTCGGCCTGCGGCGCTTGTCCTGCATTCCAGTGTTGCCACGCAAGGCGTAGTGCTTCCTGCAATGTCATCTGTGTTGTCATAAGAAACCATCAAAGCAAAAACGGGAGCCGCTGTGGCGGGTTATGGCTGTGCAGAACATATTTATCAGCACGGGCTGTAGGTCTGCGCTGATAGCGCTCGCCCGACTATTAGCATCTTACACATACTTTATCAGGGCTGACGATGCTGGCATAACGGGTACAGAAGTGAAGCTCTGTTTTGATGGTGCCGATAGTATTACGAGAATCTTGTGGGCCGCGCCCGTTTCAAAAGCCTTTACCGCCTGATTGCACACGGTATAACCGACGTACGCTGATTAAGTGAAAAACGCATGATAAATATCTGCAAAAATTTGCTGCCCGGAATAGTGATAATGCTGGTTTTTCTGGTCTGCGGATGCGCCGATCGGGATGCGCGAATGTCCGCCAGCGCGTTAGCGCAACGAGCAGGCATGAGCAGCGAAAATGTGCAAGCCAGCCGCTTTCTGCTGCGTACTTTCAGTAAAACGACACCGTCCGCAACGGTGTTGCGTGTCTATATTGAAGGGGATGGTTTTGCCTGGGTAAGCCGGACGCAACCGTCAAGCGATCCCACGCCGCGTAACCCGGTCGGATTACAGCTGGCTGCGGCGGATCCTTCGGCTGATGTGCTCTATCTGGCGCGCCCCTGCCAGTATATTGGCCCGCCGTTACCCGCTGAATGTACGGTGGGCTGGTGGACAGACAAACGCTTCGCGCCGCAAGTGATTGATGCCATGGATGAAGCGCTGAGCCGCTTTGTCAGCCGCTTGCCGGGTGTGCAACTGGAACTGATTGGCTACTCCGGCGGCGCAACCATTGCGGCGCAGCTGGCGGCGCGTCGGCACGATGTGCGATCGCTACGCACGGTGGCCGGGAACCTCGATGTGGCGAGGGTGAATCAGATTCATCATGTTTCGGCCATGCCGGATGCCGCCAGCGCGATAGATGTCGCGCCGCAGCTTGCCACCTTGCCGCAGATCCATTTCAGCGGCACGGAAGACAGCACGGTGCCGCTATCGGTGGCGCAGCGTTTCCAGCAGGCGACAGGGACGCGCTGCGCGCAGGTGATACCGATTCCCGGCATGCGTCACGGCAGTGACTGGGCTACGTTATGGCCGGATTTGTTGACCAGGCTACCAACGTGCCGCGATTGAGGCAGAACGTGAAAATCGGCTGCCGTTTATTTTTGTATTATGTCCCAGCGTGAAGGTTAACTTCCTTCAGGCCACCATTGATGCGAAAGGCGACGCGTTGCGGATGGTTAACCGAGACCAGATACTCAATCGGCTGATGCTGGCTATCGTAAATCACACCACGGTATACCAGCGCCGGGCTCTCTGGTTTCGCCTGCAACAGTTGATGCTCCTCTTCGCTCATCGCCGCTGCCCGGATGGTTCCTTCATCGTAAACATCATGAATAGCGTAACGTTCAGCCAGCAGGCGATAAAGCGACCCTTCTTTTTCTAACATATCAGCGCTCAAATCTGCGACACGGGCTTGAGGTAAGTAACTGGTTTCAATGCAGAAAGGGTGTCCGTCAGCCAGGCGCAGGCGTTTGATCATCACTAACGGATCGCCCTCTTCAATGTGCAGCAGCCGTGCAATGCGGGCGCTGGCCGCGGAAATATGAAAGTAGATCAACTGGCTGCTGGGCACTGCGCCATTCAATTCAAGAATTTTACTGATACCCAGCGCAGGCTGCAGCGGGCGTTCAATCGCCGTATCGACCAGCCAGGTTCCCTGATTCCCCCGTCTTTCCAGCACGCCTTCGTCAATCAATTCAGTGATGATTTTTCGCACTGTCACACGGCTGATGCCCAACAACTCGCTTAACTCGCGCTCTGCCGGGATCTGATCACCGCTGTTGAAATCGGGTGAATTGAGTATTCCGAGTAATTTTTTGCGCGCGTCGAGATAACTCCTGCGCGGCCTTCTGGTCTGTTTTACTGGGCTATTCATGGTCTGTTTTGTTTCGGTTATGGAAAGCAAAAAATAGGAAATCAATCAGTTGATTATACAAAACAAAAATCATTGATATCGTTATCCCGTAACACTAAGCATAACATACCACGACAATTTTTTTGGTTATGACTCGCGAATTATTGTTGCTATATCCGCCAGATCGAGCGTATATCAATCTTCATGGTATGTTTTTTGGTATAATTAAACCTTGGGGGAAACAGCTATGAAAATTAAAAAAGCCATCGCCGTGCTTGCTTCAGCGATAGCAATGTTAGGTTGCATACACACGGCGGTGGCCGCGGATCAGCTGCGTTTCGGTATCGACCCGACCTTCCCACCGTTTGAGTCGAAAAATGCCAATGGTCAGCTCATCGGTTTCGATATCGATCTTGGTAATGCGATTTGCGCGGAGATGAAGGTGCAATGCTCCTGGGTACAGAACAGCTTTGACGGGCTTATTCCGGCACTTCAGGCAAAGAAATTTGATGCCATTCTTTCTTCGCTGTCGATCACTGATGAACGTAAAAAAGCCATCTCTTTCAGTGACAAACTCTTCAATACTCCCGCATTCCTGGTTACCGCTAAAGGCAGTTCGCTCACCCCCACGGCGGAATCGCTGAAAGGTAAGCGTATTGGCGTCCAGCAGGGTTCGGTATTTGAAAGTTATGCCAACAAATACTGGCGCAGCGCGGGCGTTGAGGTGGTTGCTTATCCGGACGCGGAATCGGTCTATGCCGATCTGATTAATGGCCGCCTCGATGGCACGCTGGATGATGCGGTGGTGATTACTGAAGCGCTGTTGAGCAAGCCACAGGGCCAAAACTTCACGCTAATCCAGCCGCAGGTCAAAGATGATGAGATCTTTGGGCCTGGTACCGGGATCGGGTTACGGCAGGATGATAAAGATTTGCAGGCCCGTTTTAACAAGGCGATCGCCGCGATTCGCGCCAACGGCACCTATGATCGTTTAGCGAAAAAATACTTCAATTTCAATATTTACGGTGATTAATTCCATGCAGACCCAACCCATCATTACCTCCCTGATAGCCAGCCATTTTCAGGCCAAGCCGCTGCGTCAGGTTTTCCTGGTCGCTTGCGGTGGCTCACTGGTAGATATGTATCCTGCTCATTATTTCCTCAATGAGCAGAGTGAAGATCTGCGCGCATGGATGATGACTGCCAATGAATTTGTGCATGCCGCTCCGCGCGCGTTAGGTGCCTCGTCACTCGTTATTGTCTGTTCGCATGGCGGCAACACACCGGAGTCTGTGGCTGCGGCCCAACTGGCAAAAAAACGGGGTGCCGCCACGATCACGCTTACGCACAATGCGGAAGCGGAACTGCTGCAATGGGCCGACCATAGCCTGTTATATAAATGGGGTGATGATACGCTTGTCACCGAAAACCCGATGGCGCTGATCCTCAGCCTGTGCGTTGATACGCTGTATCAGGTGGAAGGCTTTGCCGAATGGCAGGATTTCCAGCATGGCTTTGCGCAAATCGATACGGTGATTCGTCAGGCCCGCGCGAAGGTGGCAACCCGTTGCGCTGCGTTCGCAGAACGCTATCAGCATGAGTCCCTGTTCTATGTGCTTTCGAGTGGCGCCTCATACGGACATGCCTATGGATTCGCCATCTGCTCGCTGATGGAAATGCAGCGTCTCGATGCCGCCTCTATTCACAGCGGCGAGTTCTTTCATGGCCCATTTGAAGTCACCGATAATCACGTACCCTTTATCCTCCTGATGAATGAAGGCCGTACGCGTGCTCTGGATCAGCGTGCGCAGGCGTTCCTGAATCGTTACAACGACAAAACAGAGGTTGTGGATGCCCGCGAGTTGGGCCTGAATGCGCTGCCTGCATCAGTGGTGGACTACTTTAACCCGGTGCTGTTTTACAGCATCATGTGCGACTACCGTGCGGCACTGGCTGATATCCGCCAGCATCCGCTCTCAACCCGCCGCTATATGGGCGTGGTGGATTACTAAGGGCGGCGATCAATGAAAGTCATTGGCATAGGCGACAACGTTGTCGATAAATATGAGCACCGGCGTGTACGGTATCCAGGAGGCAACGCGCTCAATTTCAGCGTGTATGCGGCAATGCTGGATGCATCGGCTGCTTATCTGGGCATTTTTGGTAACGATGCCGCGGCTGACCATGTGATGCGTACGCTGGCAAAGTTCGGCATCGATATAGGTCATTGCCGTCAGGTTGCGGGTGAAAATGGCTATGCGCGGCTGACGATTGAGCAGGGGGAACGGGTGTTTCTCGGTTCGAACCTCGGCGGTGTGCGTCAGACAGAATCGATGGATTTCATTTTGCAAAAGATGGACTGGCTTAGTGATTTCTCGCTGATCCACACCAGTAGCTATAGCTATATTGATGCGCAGCTACCGGAGCTGGCAACGTTACCCGGATGGCTTTCATATGATTTCTCAGATGACTTCGTCATTGCGCAGGCGCTGCCATTATGCCGCTGGCTCGACGCTGCATTTTTCTCCTGTGCGGGATGGTCGCTGGTAGAAACACGTGAACTTCTGGTTCAGGCGGTGCGGGCAGGCAGTGGCCTGGCTGTTGCGACGCGTGGCGAGCAAGGCGCACTCCTGTTCGACGGTAAAAACTGGTATCAGCAGGAGCCGGAAACGGTAACACCGGTGGATACATTAGGTGCGGGTGATGCGTTTATCACTGCGTTTCTGCTCCATTTACGTCAGCACGGTAATATCGCCGAAGCACTGCAGGCTGCGGCGCATTTTGCGGCGAGAATTTGCCTGGTGGACGGCGCCTTCGGCGAAGGCGAAGCTTATTAACTCCGTAGCAATGCCTCAGCTTTTGAGTGGATTCCCCTTCGTTAATGGAAACCGCTCATTCTGCTGTTTTTTCAGCAAAATGATGGTTTTCTCAACGATCAGCCTTGATGCCGACTTAGCTAAGTCTGGCGTTTCGTTAATATTCTTTCTGATTTCCGGTCTGATGATAAAAGGCGCTGCGACTTATTATTGAAGTGTGTAAGTAACTGATTACTTGTGTATGCTGGTTAATTAAAGGACAATAACCTTAATGGAAAGGTGGGTTTATCGCCGGGAGTTTACTTCATTAAGGATAAAGCATGCTGATGGATCAGTCTGCATTCACCGGGAAAGGTTCCTTATCCCGTTACACGCTGGATATCAATGACAGCGCCGTCAGACCGGATGTCTTACGGTTCAGGGGAACAGAAGCACTGAGTCAACCCTTTTCATGGCGTATTGAATTCACCACGCCACAGGTTGTTCAGGGAAAGGACGTATTACTGAAATACGCCAGTTTCCATATGCGAGGCTGCAAAGTGGTGCATGGCATCATTACCGGTCTTGAAGGGCTCTCCACCAGTGCTGACCAGTCACATTACGCTGTTACTCTCGAATCACGCCTTGCTCTGCTCTCCCGCTCCCGTCGCTGCGCTATTTATCAGAACCTTTCTGTACCTGAAGTGGTGGCGCAGGTGTTGCGTGCTCACGGGCTGGAGGGGGCAGATTTTGCGTTTACGCTTTCCCGGCATTATCCGCTTCGTGAACTGATAACCCAGTGGCGGGAAACCGACCTGCAGTTTATTCAGCGCATCCTGGCTGAAGTGGGCATCTGGTTCCGCCAGGAGATAAACGACGTCACCGATCTGGATGTTACGGTCTTCGGCGACAGCCAGCTCCACTATATCTTTAACGGTGCCCTGCCATACCATGAACCTTCCGGCTTGTATGATGGTGCGGAACTCTGCTGCTGGGGAGCGCGCTCATGGCATAACGTGGTGACGGGGAAAGTTTCGACCCGTGATTACAATCAGCGTACAGCACTGGAGCCAATGGATGCTGCTGTCTCAGTGCGTTCTCCAGCCGTTACGACAGGCGAGCATTACCGTTATACAGAACCTTATCTCAACGCCGGAGATCATTCCGACCCGGAGCCTGAAACTGAAAGTGGAGCCTTTTATGCCCGCATTCGCCACGAGCGCGAGCTGAATAGATCCGCTTACCTTCACCTGTTCAGCAATGCTTACTGGCTGAGTCCGGGGAGGGTGTTTAACCCTGTTGGCGCAAACCTGCACGACCTTAACGACGGGGTGATTATCGCCTTTACATCGTATCGCGGTTCGCGGGACACCCGCCTGTATGTGTCGGTGTGGGGAATGCCGTATCGGGAAGAATACTGTTTCCGCCCCGCTGAAATTGCTCGCCCCGTGATTCACGGTTCGATACCGGGCCGGGTGGAAAGTCGTGACAAAAACAATCCTTACGCGTACCTGGATGAAACCGGGCGTTACCGGGTACGGATGGACTTCAATCTGGAAGAGTGTGAACCGGGATTTGCTTATCCATGGCTGCGTATGATGAAGCCGTTTGCCGGAGATACGTATGGCTGGCACATGCCCCTGACAGACGGTACGGAAGTGGGTGTGGCGTTCCACAATGGCAACCCGGACCGCCCCTATATTGCGTCTGCCTTCCATGATTCAGAACACGCTGACATCGTTACCCGCGATAACCGCAGCCAGAACATTCTGCGCACCGCTGGCGGGAACGAACTGCGGATGGAAGACCTGCGCGGTAAAGAGCATATTGCGCTGACCACCCCGTATGGCGCGTCACAGCTTAATCAGGGGCATATCACTGACGAACAGGGCAAACAGCGCGGTTCCGGCTTTGAATTGCGCACCGATGAATACGGTGTGATCCGCGTGGCAAAAGGGCTGTTCGTCACCGCAGAGGGGCAGGCCAAAGCGGCGGGCGACGTGCTGGATATGGAAACCGCGCTGCGGGAAATTGAAATCTGCCAGCATCAGTTACAGGCTCTGGCCGCAGCAGCGCAACAGGCGCAGGCGCTGGAAGCGGATATTGCCAGCCAGATTGCGATGTTTAATGAACGACTGAAGCCGCTTAACGGGATGATTCACTTTCACGGCCCGGAAGGCGTGGCGTTTACCAGCGGTGAGCACATGCAACTGGCTGCGGCAGACAACATTGCCCTCAATGCGGGCGGCGATATCAGTATCGGCGCGATGGGTTATGTGGCTGTGCTGGCCGGCGATAAAATCGGTCTGTTTGCCCGTACCGGAAAACTCAGCATTATTGCCAGTGAAGGCCCGGTACAGTTCCAGGCACAGAGCGGCAATATGCACCTGAGCGCAGAGCAAAAGGTGAGAATAACCAGTCTGAGTGAAATCCTCTTTCAGGGTAAGAAGCGCATCACGCTGATTGGCGGTGGCAGCTACCTGAAGTTAGAGGAAGGAAAAATTGAATACGGTACAGCGGGGGCGTATATCCGCAAGGCTAAATGCTCCGGGCTCAGCGCCCCTGCAGCCATGCAGCTTGACTTGCCCGCGATGGGGAACGCCCCCAAACAGTTTATTGCGATTACCAGCGGAAAGGACTGCAAGGCAGAGAGTGCACCTGTATTTAAATTTATGCCGGAGGAGAAAGAATAATGGCCAGGGAAGACAGTTACGTAACGATATTTCCGGAAGCGGAGGTGATGCCCCGTAAATTTGATGGCCTGCTGGGCTGGTCAGCTGACTGGCGCTGCGTGGTTGATCCGCAGGAAAAACCCCTGACGCTGGACAGCACCGTATCGCTCAACCCGTCTGCAACCGAGATGACGGTACAGTTTGGTGATTCGCTCAGTGAAATAGCGCAGGAGCATGGCTGCACCGTAAAAGAGCTGGCGAAGCTGAACCATCTTCGCAATACGTCGCTGATTTTTCCGGGGCAGGTGCTGAAACTCCCCGTTCGTCATTACAGCATGAGTCAGACGGAAGTCGCCAGCCTGGCAGCACAGGCTGATACCTCCTGCACGCTCTCCTTTGCCTTTGAGGACCTGATAGAAAAACCACTGCAAAAGTTTAAAGTCAGAATCGAGTCGGCGGCGGGCGATGTGCTTGAATCGATGACGGATGAACTGGGCCGGATTCAGGATTACGTCATGGCGAAAGCGGAGGAGATCCGCGTATTTGTGAATGGCGCACACGGTATTAAGGAGGTGGCAAGATTTATACCATCAGAAGGGAAAAGCGATATCAGACTGACCAGCCCGAAAGTGCGGGTAAAGGGTGTGACTCAGCCGATTAAAGACCGCGCTGGCCGTATTGATCTTGATAAACATCCTGTCAACACGGTGGTCAGTGGACGGGACAGCAAGGGCAATCCCGTTATTCAGATCAATCATTCTTGTCCGAACCGGTATGATCTCCAGTTAGGGGCAAATCTGTGTTACTGGGATCAGATTATAGCCGCATCAGAACGTAGCGGGATTATTCCGCAGAGTATTGCGGCGGTGATTAATGCTGAATCTGCTCAGATTAAAGGTGTCTGGAATAAAGATTCAGTCGCAATAAGCCGGGAAAAAACAAAAGCCGCGAAGGCATTAAAAGAGCAACAGGGAGAATCAGCCGAAGGCGTTGTGGTTTACGCCAGTTCAGCCGCAGGGATGACGCAGTTTTTAAATGCCACATGGCTTGATGAAACATTTCGCGAAGGGACTTATCTGAATGAGCAGGCAAGAGTTCGGGGTGTGCTGGCAGATAAGCCAAAGCGGGATGCGCTGAATAATATTGAATATCACCCGAAAACCCACCAGCAAATTATCCTGCCGATGTTTGAGATAGCGCCTGATACATGGTGGACAAAACAACAGATTATCGATAACCGATTACTCAGAGGGGTAACGCCTTATCCTCCTCATGCAACAAAAGCGCTTCAGGCATGGCTTGATCTGCGCTTTGAGCCGGAATTTATCATTATGGCGGCGGTGGATTACGGGATGTATAACCTCGCTAAGTTACAGGCAGCAGGCTACAACGTGGAAAGCCTGAACGATGCCGAGAAGGCCAAAATCTTTTATCTGACCCACCATCTGGGGCTGGGAGATGCAAAACGGTTTATCAGAAAAACCATTACAGAGGAAAGTGCGCATAAATTACTGGTGGCGCAGGTTGGGGCTAAAAAGGCTGCTTGGTATGCAAACATCCCAGATAATGGCGGTAGTTATATAAAAGGACATCGGATGTGGTTATCTGATTACATTGATAAAAGCATCAATCTTAAAAGATTTTATTGTCAGAAAATAGAGTTCACAGTAGAACAAGAGTCAAGCGGTTTAGAAAATGTGATAGAGAAAATAAAGGGAGGTGAAAAATAATGATTTCACGTGCTATAGCTGTACTCCTTATGTTGGTAACTACAGTGTCATATGCATTTGGGAAATGCCCAGCTAGCGCAACAAAATGTGATTACACACGGCTAGGGATATTAGAATATATTTGGGGACAAGAAGGAAAAGATAAACAATCACGCATTTTATTGAATGGGAGAGAAATATTTAAAAATGACAGCAGTCAGATTGGATGGGATCAAGATGGATGGTTTTATTCTGACGATAAAAAAATGGGAGGTATGAGTAAATTTGTTGTTTATTATGACCTCAATGAACCGAGACAGATAACCAAAGATCTTTATTTATATAGAGCTTATCGGATTTTTGATTTTTCGGGTGAAGAAGTTGTGATTTCAAATGAGTTTTACCCACATGAAGTTTGGAATATTGATATTGACTGGGCGTCATGGGGTAAAAAAAATGCTGTAATTGCCTTTAAAGATGGTTCCCGCTTCAAATATGAAAATGGTCACGTGACGATGATTAATGATGGTTCCGGGGCCGGGGAAAGTGAATGATTCATTGTCCGAGTTTTTATTTGAATATCACCCGAAAGGCAGTGCGAATAAATTACTGGTGGCGCCGACTGGGGTTAAAAAATCGGCGGGGGATGCCAGCGAATGGGAGTGTTTTTATTATCCGAAAGTAGGGTTTACAAAAAACAGGATGCATACGGCTTAGATATTGTAACAGGAAAACTAAAAGGAGACACCAGGTAATGGATTTACGTTCTATAATTGCAGGACTGATATTGATATCTGCCTCATCATATGCCTTTGAACAATGTCCTGATAGCTCAACACAATGTGATAATACAGCACTAGGTAAGCTAGATTATATTTGGGGGCAAGAGGAAAAAGACGGGCAATCTCGCATTTTACTGAATGGGAAGGAAATATTCAAAAATGACAGCAACCAAATAGGAGAAGATCTCGAAGGATGGACATTGAATAGTGAGAATCTTATAAGTAAAGTAATTGTTTTTTATGATTTTAATACTCCTCAATATATAACAACCAACCCTAAGTATGGAGATATGTATCGATACAGAGCCTATAGACTATTTGATTTTTCGCGTAAAGAAGTGGTGATCTCAAACGAATTTTATCCACCTTCGGATTATGGTGCACGTTTAAGATGGGTGTCGTGGGGGCAAAAAAACTCTGTGATTGCCTTTGATGATGGTTCCCGCTTCAAATATGAAAATGGTCACGTGACGATGATTAATGATGGTTCCGATACCGGGGAAAGCGAATGAGTTATTGTCGTAATTTTTATTTGAATATTACCCGACAGACAGTACGCATAAGTTGCTGGTGGCGCAGGTTGGGGTTAAAAAAGCGGCGAGGCGCGCCAGCGAACTGGAATGGTTTTATTATCCTAAAATAAGGTTTACAAAAACAGGATGCAGGCGGTTTCGAGGCTGTAACAGGAAAAGTAAAAGGAGACACCAGGTAATGGCTCTACGTTCTATAATTGCAGGGCTGATATTGATATCCGCCTCATCATATGCCTTTGAAAAATGCGTTCAAAGAACAAATTGTGATAATACGACTTTAGGGAAGCTGGAATATATTTGGGGGCAAGATTCTAGCGATAAAAAATCGCATGTCACACTCAATGGAAATAATATACTCACTGTGGATGCTAGTCAGATTGGTCGGGAATCTAATATGGATGGTTTCATTTTAGATAAAAATAATAATGTGAGTAAAATTATATTTATTTATTTCCTAAACACCCCGCTATATATAACAACCGACCCTAGATATGGAGATTTTTATCGATACAGAGTCTATAGGTTATTTGATTTTTCAGCTAAAAAAGTTGTGATCTCAAACGAGTTTTACCCACCTGCGAATTATAATGCACCTCTTCGATGGGTGTCGTGGGGGCAAAAAAACTCTGTGATTGCTTTTGATGATGGTTCCCGCTTCAAATATGAAAATGGTCACGTGACGATGATGGATGATGGTTCCGATACCGGGGAAAGTGAATGATTCATTGTCGGGATTTTTATTTGAATATCACCCGAAAGGCAGCGTGCATAAATTGCTGGTGGCGCAGGTTGGGGTTAAAAGAGCGGCGAGGTACGCCAGCGAACTGGAGTGGTTTTATTATCTTAAAATAGGGTTTGCAAAAAACAGGATGCAGACAGTTTCGAGGCTGTAACAGGAAAAATAAAAGGAGACACCAGGTAATGGCTTTACGTTCTATAATTGCAGGGATGATATTGATATCCGCCTCATCATATGCCTTTGAAAAATGTCCGGCAGGTTCAACAAACTGCTCTACTACAACTCTGGGTAAATTAGAGTATATTTCGGGGAAGAGCCAAAATGACAGGCAATCTCGCATATTGCTAAATGGGAAGGAAATTTTCAAAAGTGATAGCTACCAAATTGGCGAGGATGTCGTCGGTGAAGGACGGGTTCTGGATAAGCAGAATAATATAAGTAAGTTGATCGTTTATCATAAATTAAATACTCGGCAATATATAACAACCGATCCTAAATATGGAGATTTGTATCGACATATTGCCTATAGGCTATTTGATTTCTCAGGTAAAGAGGTGGTGATCTCAAATGAGTTTTACCCACCTGCGAATTATGATGCATCTTTAAGATGGGTGTCGTGGGGGCAAAAAAATTCTGTGATTGCCTTTGATGATGGTTCCCGCTTCAAATATGAAAATGGTCACGTGACGATGATTGATGATGGTTCCGGGGCCGGGGAAAGCGAATGATTTATTGTCGGAATTTTTATTTGAATATAACCCGAAAGGCAGCGTGCATAAATTACTGGTAGCGCAGGCTGGCGCGAAAAAGGCTGCTTGGTATGTATCCAGAAATGGTAACAGCTTTGTAAGAGGGCATCGAGATTGGTTATGTTATTATATTAATAACAATATTGAACTCGATGATTTTTATTGTCCTAAGATCGAGCGTACAGAAAAGCAAGAACCGAAAACCTTAGAAAATATAATTGAGAGATTAAACGGAAGCTAACAATGTTTATATTTAGAAGTATGACTGCAATTTTGATGTTGATATCTGGAGTTGCTTCTGCTACTGACGAGTGTCCGTCAACTTCAACTAAATGTGATAATACAACGCTAGGGAGGTTGGAGTATATCTGGGGGCGAAATTCAAGTGACAATAAATCACATGTTCTGTTGAATGGAAATGATATTTTTAATAATGACAGCAGCCAAATCGGTGAGGATGTGGAGGGGTGGATTCTCGATAGAAATAATAAAAAAATAAAATGGTTGTTTATTATCGTTTTAATGAACCCAAACAAATAGCTGAAAACCTATACCGATATAGAGCATATCGACTGTTCGATTTTTCTGGTGAAAAAGTGATAATCTCAAATGAATTTTATCCCCCGGCAGATTATGAAGCACCTCTTAGATGGGTGTCGTGGGGGCAAAAAAACTCTGTGATTGCCTTTGATGATGGTTCCCGCTTCAAATATGAAAATGGTCACGTGACGATGATTGATGATGGTTCCGGGGCCGGGGAAAGTGAATGATTTATTGTCAGAATTTTATTTGGTTTTAGATGCCCGATGGCGCTGTGGGGATAGCTCATTATCCCCAAGGTTAGGGAATATATAGGGTGAGGCGATAAATTGAAAATGAGTGTTTGTCGCAATGTAAGCAAGGAAATCCGGCTTTATACCAGGAATATGAAACGATGTTGGAAAAACATGCAAAGTGATTCTGTTGCTGAATAGCACAGGATTTCGGGTCAAGGTCACATCTTTTTGGTAGCAAATGTAGTGTGAAAGTATTATTTAGGCCCATGAGGGAAAATACACATAGAGAGGTTTTCCATTTATCTCCCCAATGACTTCATCATCAACTGTTGTTTTGTCTAAACTTACAAAAAATAATATATCATCTTTAGGTATACATTGTTTCCCTTTTAGGGAACCTTTTAAACAAACCTGATTTTCGCCTATCCAAAAAGCAAGCTCAGCACTATCATTCACTTTCTCTGGGTTGTTTTTTATGAATACAATATCGTCGCACTTATTTGTAAGTGGTTTCCATTCATTGATGATTTTATTTTTATTTCTCGTCCATATCATTTTTTGTGCGTAATGTGAAAATGGTACGTTATCTACTACTATAGCGGTGGACTTACATTCTTTTTTAGAATTCGTTCGAATCTCTAAGTTTTGATACACATGTTTAACGTCACCTGGACGGATTAAGTATAAATAAAGTGCTTGTGCAACAAAATATACCAACAATGCGGTGATGAACAGCCCTTTTGCCACGCGGATCACACCGTATTCATCGGTGCGCAATTCAAAGCCGGAGCCTCGCTGTTTTCCCTGTTCGTCAGTGATATGTCCCTGATTAAGCTGTGTAGCACCATACGGGGTGGTCAGCGCAATATGCTCTTCACCGCGCAGGTCTTCCATCCGCAGTTCATTCCCGCCAGCGGTGCGCAAAATGTTCTGGCTGCGGTTATCGCGGGCCACAATATCGGCATGTTCAGAGTCATGCATGGCATGGGAAATATAGGGCAGGTCAATATCACCGTTGCTGAATGCAATGGCGACTTCAGTTCCGTCAGTTAGTGGTGTGTGCCAGCCGTACGTATCACCGGCATACGGTTTTGCCATCCGCAGCCACAAATAACCGTAGCCCTGTTCGCTGTCACTACGGTCAAAATCCAGCTTCACACGATAACGTCCATGCTCATCAAGATGGGCGAAGATGTCGCCTTTTTCCCGGCTCTCAATGCGGGCGGGAAGCGTGCCGTGAATTTCGGGGCGTTCAGGGCAGTCCGGGCGAAAGCACCAGCGCTCAGTATAGGGCTGCCCCCACACCGAGACATACAGACGGGAATCACGCGCGCCAATAAACGTCACCAGCGTCATAATGACACCGTCTTTCAGTCCAGTAATGATATTACCCTGTGGTTCCAGTACCCGCCCCGGCGTCAGGTGAGGGGCGTTGCTGAAGAGATGAATCCGGGCCGACCGATTCAGTTCGCGTTCGTGATGAATTCGCGCATAGAATGCTCCACTTTCAGTGGCGGGCTCTGGGTCAGTATCGTCCCCGTCTTTCAGGTATGTTTCACCGTAACGGTAATGCTCACCCGCTGTCACCGCATCACTGCGTACGGAGACTCTGGTATGCATCGGTGTGGTGGCGGTACGGTAGTTATACGTGTTTGCATACACCCCGCCTGGTACCACGTTGTGCCATGTGCGCACTCCCCAGACACATTCTTCTGCCGAAAGACCCGAGTGCTCCTGGTATGGCAGTCTGACATCAAACACATACTGAAGTTGGGTATCGCCAAAAATAACAACGTCCAGTTCTGTTGCGTCGTTCATTTCAAAACGGAACCAGATGCCCACTTCTGCCAGCAGTCGCTGGATAAATTCGAGGTCGGTTTCGCGCCACTGGGTGATGACTTCACGGCATGGATAGTCGCGGGAGAGACGGAATTCAAAGTCCGGCCCCTCCAGCCCGTGAGTACGCAGCACCTGTTCCACTACCTCCGGTACCGACTGATTCTGGAAAACGGCACAGTGGTGGGAGTGGGAAAGCAGGGCAAGCCGGGATTCAAGAGTAATGGCGTAATGAGACTGGTCGGCGCTGGTGGAGAGCCATTCGAAGGCGGTAATCATACCGTGAACGGCTTTATGTCCATTCATGTCGAAACTGGCATATTTCATCAGAACATCTTCACCCTGCACGGTCTGCGGCGTGGTGAACTCGATACGCCACGAGAAAGGCTGGCTCAGGGCCTCCCGGCCTCTGAATCTCAGCACATCGGCGGTAACCGTGCTGTCATTAATGTCCAGCCTGTAGAGCGATAAAGATTTATTCAGGGCGAGTGCAGTTAAATCCATCAACGGGACACCTTCCATGGTGAAGAGCAAGCTATAGCCTGTTAACGCGCAAAATAAATGGGAGTTATTGTCTTTTATATGAACAGCCAGACAATGATTTTATGCTTAACACCCTGAAAATCAGAATATTGCCGCAATAGGGGGAATGGTTTCAGTCTTTCCCGGTTGCGGACGGACCGGACAAAGCCTTGTGGTGATGAATCCACCGGGGAGGTTTACATGATGGAAATAACGGGCATCAGCAGTTTGCCGCCTGTAAGCAGAAAAGCAAAAACCCGCCTTTTGGGCGGGTTCTCTGAAGAAGTGGTGCCCGGACCCGGACTAACGCCGTCAGGCGTTGAACAGCGCGCTTGTCGCGCTGGCCCCGAAGGGGTGAGCCGCCTGCGGCGAATAATCGAACGGAGTTCGATGGAGAGTCCGGGAACAGAAAAGCAAAAACCCAGCCATAGGCTGGGTTCTTTAAATAGTGGTGCCCGGACTCGGAATCGAACCAAGGACACGGGGATTTTCAATCCCCTGCTCTACCGACTGAGCTATCCGGGCAACGGGGCGCATTAAACCCTAATCGTCTTAAGGCGTCAACCTTATTTCTAAAAATGCTATCCAGTTGCTCAAGTTTGCGGCAATCAGGGCGATTGTGCAGCGAAATCAGGTTAACGCGCCGCCCTGGCGGCAACAGGCGAAACGCAGAATATCTTCCGCCAGCCGCTGTGCCGTATCGACATCGGCCTGGCTGCGCTTAACCAGCATCCGGCTCAGACACCCTTCCAGCACCAGCTCCATCTGCTTAGCCACCATCGCCGGATCGTCAACTTCCAACTGCGTCAGCACCTCGTGCGTAAAGTCGTAAGCATCGCGCTTTTGCTGATCCGCCAGTTGATGGATTGGGTGTCCGGGATCGGGAAAGAAAGTACACGCGGCGATAAACAAACAGCCGGGATAGCGGTTGTTGCTGACGCATTCAGTCAACGCGCCGTAGCGCGCCAGCAGCTTCTGCTCATGAGTCAGCGTCTCATCCAGCAACAGTTGCCTGCGCCAGGCATCAATCTGCTGGCTCAGATAACGCAGCGCATCATAGAGCAGAGCTTCTTTATCCGGCCAGAAACGGCGCAGCTCGTCGAGGGGATAGTCGATGCGATCGGCAACCATTTCAAGAGTGGTTTCGGCAATCCCTTTAAGCTCAAGTAATTGCAAAGTCTGGCTCAAAACGTCTTCGCGTTGCACGGTGTTCTCCTCCGTTATCTGAAGCGAGCTCCCCAAACAGTGTTGTTTATGGGGTGCGATTGCGCAAATGCGCGGCAAAGGTTGCCGCATCCATAAAACCGGTCACCCGGTCGGCGGGCTGCTCGACGCCTTGCGCGTCGAAAAAGAGGATCGTCGGCAGACCAAGCACATTCAACTGGCGCAGCAGCGCGGCATCCTGCGCATTGTTCGCCGTCACGTTGGCCTGCAGTAACACGCTCTCTTTCAGCGCCGCCTGCACTTGCGGGTCACTGAAGGTGTACTTCTCGAACTCTTTACAGGCTACGCACCAATCCGCATAAAGATCCAGCATTACCGGCCGACCTTTAGCCTGGGCCAGCGCCTTGTTCAGATCATCAACGGTCTGGATCGGGGTAAACGCCAGCGGCGAGTGCGTCTGTACGGCGGGCGCGCCAAATGCCCAGTCCTGCAACGGACGAGCACACACCAGCGCAGCGCCGAGCAGGGCAATTTGCACAACCCGTATTACCGGGCGCGTCACGTTGAGGCTGGAAATAAACGCCCAGGCAAAAAACGCCAGACCCAGCAGCGACCAGAGCCGCAATCCCCATGTATCGCCCAGCACGCGCTCCAGCAGAAAGACGGGCAGGGCGAGGATGACAAAACCAAAGGCGATTTTGACCTGCTCCATCCACGGCCCGCTTTTCGGCAGCAGCCGGTTGCCGAACACCGTTACCAGGATCAGAGGTAAACCCATGCCCAGCGCATAAAGATAAAGTGTGCCGCCGCCGAGCCACAGATTACCGCTCTGCGCGATATAGAGCAGAATGGCGCTCAGCGGCGCGGTGGTGCAGGGCGAACAAATCAGCCCGGCGATTGCGCCCATGGCGAACACGCCGCCAGGCGATCCGCCCTGCTGGCGGTTACTCCACAGCGTTAAACGGGTTTGCAGTGCGGATGGCAGTTGCAGGGTAAACAGGCCGAACATCGACAGTGCCAGCAGGCTAAAGAGCACAGAGAGCCCAATCAGCACGTAAGGATGTTGTAATGCCGCCTGAAACGATAACCCGGCAGCGGCGACAACCAGCCCCAGCGCGGTGTAGGTTAGCGCCATTCCCTGTACGTAGATAAACGCCAGCAGCAACGCGCGCGTGGTGGACAGGCGCTGTTTACCGCCCAGCACAATGCCGGAAATCAGCGGATACATCGGCAGCACGCAGGGGGTAAACGCGATGCCAATACCGATAAGCAGCGCCCAGAGCGCGGAAAAAGGCAGCGAGGCCGCAGGCGTGTCGTTTGCTGTAACCGGTTTTTCGGCGGGCGCTGGCGCGGTGGATTGCACGGCGGCAACCTCCATCAGCGGCACGATTTTGGTTTCCGGCGGATAGCAGAATCCGGCGTCGGCGCAGCCCTGATAAGTCACCGTCAGCGTCGCGCCTTTCGTCGCCTGCGTAACGTCAAGCGGTAGCGTGAGTTGCTGGCGGTAGATCTCAGTTTTGCCGTAGAACTCATCTTCATGCATCTCCCCGCCTGGCAACGCCAGCGTGCCAATGCGAGCCTGATTCGGGGTGACGCGAATTTGTTGGCGGTAAAGGTAGTAACCCTCTTTCACCTGCCAGTTGAGCGTAAGGTCGTGCTGATGTTGCTGAAAATCAAAAACAAACGCCTGATCGGCAGGGACAAAACTGGAGCGACCAGGCGCGTCGAATAATCCGGCAAAGGCGGATGTGCTGCACAGCAGCAGGATCAGCGTAAAGATGCGTTGAGCCATGAGAGGTAATCGTAATCTCCGTGGGTAACGGGCAAAGCCAGTAGTTCAGGGGTCTGGTACGGGTGGTGCGATTTAATGCAGGCGAAAAGATCTTCCAGATGCGCGACGTCAGTTTTCAGCAGTAGCTGAACTTCGTACTCCTGCTCCAGTTTACCTTCCCAGTAATAGAGCGACGTCGCACCCGGCAGAATAGTGACACAGGCAGCAAGCTTATCGGCCAGCACTTTGGCGGCCAGATCCTGGGCAGTGGCTTCATCCGGGGCAGTGCAGAGTACAACAACGGCATCAGGCGTGTTCATCGTCAACCTCGTAGCAGCGAAAGTACCGACTATACCACGCGAAGGAAAAGGATCGGGCCGCCGGGCGACCCGATTTTAAGGACTTTTACAACAGGATGCCGCCAAAGATGAAGCCCAGAATGACGCACAGGGCAATGGCGATCACGCCCGGAATGAGGAACGGGTGGTTAAACACGAACCTGCCGATGCGCGTTGAACCGGTATCGTCCATCTCAACCGCCGCCAGCAATGTGGGATAAGTGGGCAGCACAAACAGCGCGGAAACCGCCGCAAACGATGCAACGGCGGTCAACGGCGAGACGCCGAGCAGCAGCGCGGCAGGCATCAGCGCTTTAGTGGTTGCCGCCTGCGAGTAGAGCAGGGTGGCGGCGAAAAACAGCACCACGGCCAGCAGCCACGGATAGTTATGCAATAAGTCACCGGCAACCACCTGGATGTCTTCGATGTGGTGTTTTACGAACGTATCACCCAGCCAGGCAACGCCCAGCACGCAGATACAGGCGCTCATACCCGATTTAAAGGTACTGGCGTTCAGTATTTCGCCGGTGTCGATTTTGCAGGTCAGGCAAATCAGCGTTGCGATGGTCAGCATAAACACCACAATCGCTTCGTTACGCGGCAGTACCGGGTGGGTAATAAGCCCCACGGTTGGGCTGATTGCCGTGGCATACAGCATCACCGCCACAATACCAATCAGGAACAGCAGCACCGAGCGTTTAGCGTGGGGTTTCAGTTCAAATACCTGGCTGCCGCGCAGCTTCACTTCACCTTTCGCCAGACGCTCCTGATACACCGGATCATCTTTCAGCTCGCAGCCGAGGAAGTTACACACCACGGCGGTGATCATCACGGCAATCAGCGTAACAGGAATACAGATCGCCAGCAGCGTCAGGTAACTGACGCCCAGCGGTTCGAGGATACCGGCAAAAAAGACCACGGCAGCAGAAATGGGCGAGGCAGTAATGGCGATTTGTGAGGCGACTACGGCAATCGACAGCGGACGCGACGGGCGAATTCCTTGCTCTTTCGCCACTTCGGTAATCACCGGCAGCGTCGAGAATGCGGTGTGCCCGGTTCCGGCAAGGATCGTCATAAACCAGGTGACAAGCGGGGCAAGAAAGGTGATGTACTTCGGGTGGCTACGCAGCATGCGTTCAGCCAGGCTCACCAGATAATCCATGCCGCCCGCCACCTGCATCGCGGCGATAGCGGCAATAACGGCCATGATAATTTCGATGACATCGAAGGGAATGACGCCAGGCGGGATTTGAAAGAACAGGGTCAGGACAAGAACGCCAAGGCCACCCGCAAACCCAATGCCGATACCGCCAAGCCGGGCGCCCAGGTAGATGGCTAATAAGACGAGGACAAGCTCTGCTGCAAACATAATTGGCTTCCTTGTTTAACTAAGTGATATCGAATCGTTATATTTTAGTTACTATCCATAAGAAAAAAGGCACGTCACTCACGACGTGCCTTTTATGTATTTACGTGCTGAATTTATTGTTCACTTTCATCGGTATAACGTTTTGCTTTATAGGCCGGATGCATCAAGTTTTGCGCGGAAAATATATCATCCAGTTCCGCTTCGGTCAGCAGTCCGCGCTCCAAAACTACTTCCCGTACGCTTTTCCCCGTTTCGGCGCAAATCTTGCCGACGATATCGCCGTTGTGATGGCCGATAAACGGGTTAAGGTAGGTCACGATGCCGATGGAGTTATAGACATAACCTTCACACACCTCTTTGTTGGCCGTGATGCCGTTGATGCATTTTTCCAGCAGGTTGTAGCAGGCGTTGGTGAGAATATGGATTGACTCAAACATAGCCTGGCCAATCACCGGCTCCATCACGTTCAACTGCAACTGGCCCGCTTCGGAGGCCATGGTGACGGTGGTATCGTTGCCGATCACTTTAAAGCACACCTGATTCACCACTTCCGGCACCACCGGGTTCACTTTGGCTGGCATGATCGACGAACCCGCCTGCAACTCCGGCAGGTTGATTTCATTCAGCCCGGCGCGCGGCCCGGAGGAGAGCAGACGCAGGTCATTACAAATTTTGGAGAGTTTCACCGCCAGACGTTTCAGCGAGCTGTGTACCATCACGTACGCGCCGCAGTCGGAGGTGGCTTCAATCAGGTCTTCCGCCGGCACGACCGGCAGATTGCTTACTTCCGCCAGTTTCTGCACCGCCAGTTGCTGGTAACCGTCCGGCGTGTTGAGGCGAGTACCGATGGCGGTAGCGCCGAGGTTCACTTCCAGCAGCAGTTCAGCGGTGCGCAGCAGGTTTTTGGTCTCTTCATTCAGCAGCACATTGAAGGCGTGAAATTCCTGGCCGAGGGTCATCGGCACCGCGTCCTGCAACTGGGTACGGCCCATTTTCAGGATATCCTTGAACTCCACGGCTTTGTTTTCAAAACCTTCACCGAGTTGTTTGATGGCATCAATCAGCTTAACGATGGAAGCATACACCGCGATGCGGAACCCGGTAGGATAGGCATCGTTCGTGGACTGGCATTTGTTGACATGATCGTTCGGGTTGAGGAACTGGTAGTCGCCTTTCTGGTGGCCCATCAGTTCAAGCCCAATGTTGGCCAGCACTTCGTTGGTGTTCATGTTGACGGAAGTACCCGCGCCGCCCTGATAAACATCTACCGGGAATTGATCCATACATTTGCCATTGTTCAGGACCTCATCACATGCGGCAACGATAGCGTTCGCGATATTTTTAGGAATGGTTTGCAGCTCTTTGTTCGCCAGGGCAGCCGCTTTTTTTACCATTACCATGCCACGGACAAATTCAGGGATGTCACTGATTTTGCTGTTGCTGATATAAAAGTTTTCAATCGCTCTCAGAGTATGCACGCCATAATAGGCATCCGCTGGCACTTCCCTGGTACCCAACAAATCTTCTTCGATACGAATGTTGTTTAACATGTGAACCTTCTTTTGCAAGCTACGAATGAATACACCAAACACACAGTATTTATGTGGATATGTGTCTTTTTCGACCGACGATTATGCCCTTAATCGGCCGGATACCCGAGATTATATGCTGGCTATGATCAAATGCCGTAATCTCGATCACTTATTATCCTCGTGAATGCATCATTATTAATAATATGTGAAATGTGTCACCGCTTCGTAACAGACAAAACTTTACATCGCGGGGGAAATTGAATTTTTTCGATCTGCCGCCATCTCAGGATTATGCGATTCGCAAACCCTTACTGACAGACGCCACAGGGCGTCTGTTTTTTTCACAGGAGAAGCCAGTGCGCTGGATACCGTTTATTGCTTTTTTCTTATACGTCTACATTGAGATATCGATCTTTATTCAGGTTGCCCATGTTTTTGGCGTCCTGATGACGCTCATTCTGGTGCTCTTTACCTCAGTGATTGGTATGTCGCTGGTGCGTAACCAGGGCTTTAAGAATTTCATGCTGATGCAGCAAAAAATGGCGGCGGGTGAAAGCCCGGCGGCGGAGATGATCAAAAGCGTATCGCTGATCATTTCTGGTCTGTTGCTGGTGCTGCCGGGGTTCTTTACCGACTTCCTCGGCCTGCTGCTGCTGTTGCCGCCGGTACAAAAACACCTGACGCTGAAGCTGATGCCGCATCTGCGCTTTTCGCGGATGCCGGGCGGTGGTTTTTCGGCTGGAGGCGATGCGGGCCAGACATTTGAAGGCGAGTATCAGCGCAAAGACGATCAGCGTAATCGGCTGGATAATAAAGACGACCGCTAATGTTGATGCCCGGCACCGCCGGGCTTTTTTTACGGCTGTACGGAGCGGATCGCTGTGGTGCGGGGCTTCGGCAGCAGCAACCACAGCGCGGCCAGCATGATCACCGCATACAAACTCTTCCAGCCAGGGATTACCAGCAGTAACAGGCACAGCGCGCTGCCAACCATCGCCAGCGCTTTATAGCGCCCTTTCAGCAAGCGGCAACCTGCCAGCATGCACAGCAGGTAGATCATGATGAAAATGCCGTTGGCGTAGATAATTAGCGTATCCAGATTAATGCTGCAAGCGTAGATGACGATGGTGCACACCATGCAGCAGAACAGCACGGCGTTGAGCGCATTCACCGGTAACTGGCGTTTAGAGAGCTTTGCCAGCGCGCTCTCGGGCCTATATGCCGCCTGCGACCACACCAGCCGGGCGAAGCTCTGGATATAAATGTTCAGGCTGGCGAAGCAGGCCAGATAGCCAATAATGCAGGCTATCCACAGCGCCTGTTTACCGAACAGTTCAACGACGATTGCCGGAAGCGATGCCGCTGCGCCGAGCGTGCGCCAGACATCAAAGTGCAGCACCACCACTGTACAGGCCCAGTAGACTGAACCTGCCAGCAGCAGGCCAATCATCAGCGCACGAGGAAAATCCCGCTCCGGGTTTTTGAATTCCGAAGCCAGATGAGCGAAAGCTTCCAGGCCGACAAAACACCAGAACATTACCGCCAGCGATGCCGACATCGCGGAAACCGACACCTGCGGCAGCGGCGGGAAAGGAATGTCGCGGAAGGTGATGCCGCCACGCCACCAGATAGCGACGATTAATGCCACAATCAGCCCGGCGATAAGCGACTGTAAATTGGCGCTGGAACCTGCGCCGCGCGTACCGATAAACCAAATCAGCACCAGCGTGCCAAGCTCAGCCATCAGTAATAACGGCCCTTGCCAGCCAAACATGCCTTGCCAGAAACCCGCGGCAATATGCAGGGCTGCCGGCAGACCGACCGGGATCACCGAGAGAAATAGCCAGCCGGTGACCCGCTCAAGCCGCAGGCCGAACGCCAGACCAACAAAATGGGCGACGCCACCCGCGCTCGGGAAATGACGACCGAGTATCGCAAACACAATCGCCACCGGAAACACCAGTAAAATGAGCACCGGCCATGCCCACAAGCTGCTGTCGCCTGCGGCCAGCGCCGCCAGCGCGGGAACGGCGAATACGCCGGTGCCGAGTAAAGACGTTGATAACAATCCAATGCCCTGCGCCAGCCCCAGCTCTTGTTTTAATCCACTCATTGTCTTCGTCTGTCGGTTGTCTGTTGCGCCGATGTTATCACAATCGGTTTTACTTATGACTGCGCCAGCGCTTGCAAGCAATGGTGGGATCTTGCTGGTTTAGTGGGTTAGTCAGATTTCATAAATTTTTTTTGTTGTTCCCCCTTGAAGGGTGAAACAGCTAACCCCATCTCTCTGGTCACCAGCCGGAGAACCGTTTGCGGCCCGGCGCCATCCATAACTGATAAAGACTTTCTCAAAGGAGAGCTATCAATGAGTATTCGTCCGTTACATGATCGTGTGATCGTCAAACGTAAAGAAGTTGAATCCAAATCTGCTGGCGGCATCGTTCTGACCGGTTCTGCAGCAGGTAAATCAACTCGTGGCGAAATCATCGCTGTCGGTAAGGGCCGCATCCTGGAAAACGGTACCGTTCAACCACTGGACGTGAAAGTGGGCGATATCGTGATTTTCAACGATGGTTACGGTGTGAAAGCTGAAAAAATCGACAACGAAGAAGTGCTGATCATGTCCGAAAGTGACATCCTGGCAATTGTTGAAGCGTAACAACGCGCGCGAACCTGAACGAATTTAAGGAAAGAGAAAATGGCAGCTAAAGACGTAAAATTCGGTAACGACGCCCGTGTAAAAATGCTGCGCGGCGTAAACGTTCTGGCAGATGCAGTGAAAGTTACCCTCGGTCCAAAAGGCCGTAATGTGGTTCTGGATAAATCTTTCGGTGCACCGACCATCACCAAAGATGGTGTTTCCGTAGCACGTGAAATCGAACTGGAAGACAAGTTCGAAAACATGGGCGCGCAGATGGTGAAAGAAGTGGCCTCCAAAGCGAACGACGCTGCGGGCGACGGTACTACCACTGCAACCGTTCTGGCACAGTCAATCATCACTGAAGGTCTGAAAGCTGTTGCCGCGGGCATGAACCCGATGGATCTGAAACGTGGTATCGACAAAGCTGTCGCTGCTGCGGTTGAAGAGCTGAAAGCACTGTCCGTACCGTGCTCTGACTCTAAAGCTATCGCTCAGGTAGGTACTATCTCTGCAAACTCCGACGAAACCGTGGGTAAACTGATTGCGGAAGCGATGGATAAAGTGGGTAAAGAAGGCGTGATCACCGTTGAAGACGGTACCGGCCTGCAGGACGAACTGGACGTGGTTGAAGGTATGCAGTTCGACCGTGGTTACCTGTCTCCTTACTTCATCAACAAGCCGGAAACTGGCGCAGTAGAACTGGAAAGCCCGTTCATCCTGCTGGCTGATAAAAAAATCTCCAACATCCGCGAAATGCTGCCGGTTCTGGAAGCCGTTGCGAAAGCAGGCAAACCGCTGGTTATCATCGCTGAAGACGTTGAAGGCGAAGCGCTGGCAACGCTGGTGGTTAACACCATGCGCGGCATCGTGAAAGTCGCTGCTGTTAAAGCACCGGGCTTCGGCGATCGTCGTAAAGCTATGCTGCAGGACATTGCAACCCTGACCGGTGGTACCGTGATTTCTGAAGAAATCGGTATGGAACTGGAAAAAGCTACCCTGGAAGATCTGGGCCAGGCTAAACGCGTTGTGATCAACAAAGACACCACCACCATCATCGATGGCGTGGGTGAAGAAGCTGCAATCCAGGGTCGCGTAACCCAGATTCGTCAGCAGATCGAAGAAGCGACTTCCGATTACGACCGTGAAAAACTGCAGGAGCGCGTAGCTAAACTGGCTGGCGGCGTTGCCGTTATCAAAGTTGGCGCAGCAACTGAAGTTGAAATGAAAGAGAAAAAAGCACGCGTTGAAGATGCGCTGCACGCGACCCGTGCTGCCGTTGAAGAAGGCGTGGTTGCTGGCGGTGGCGTTGCGCTGATCCGTGTAGCAAGCAAAATTGCTGAGCTGAAAGGCCAGAACGAAGATCAGAACGTCGGTATCAAAGTTGCGCTGCGCGCAATGGAAGCACCGCTGCGTCAGATCGTGCTGAACTGCGGCGAAGAGCCGTCTGTAGTGGCGAACACCGTTAAAGCTGGCGACGGCAACTACGGTTACAACGCTGCGACCGAAGAGTACGGCAACATGATCGACATGGGTATCCTGGATCCGACCAAAGTGACCCGTTCTGCTCTGCAGTATGCGGCGTCCGTCGCTGGCCTGATGATCACTACCGAGTGCATGGTAACCGACCTGCCGAAAAGCGATGCGCCTGATTTAGGTGCTGCTGGCGGTATGGGTGGCATGGGCGGTATGGGCGGCATGATGTAATTGCTGCCTGACGCGCGAGCAGGGCGACCTGTCGCGGGTTCAACGAAAAAGAGCGGGTATTGCCCGCTCTTTTTTTGTCTATAGAAAACCCCCAGCTAGGCTGGGGGTTCCGGAAAGCTTTCAGCTTTAAGCCAGTTATTAAAACCCCTTTTGATTTGTTAAAACACCTTGCGGTCTGGCAACTGCAAAAGTTCAACAAGA
>Ga0209461_10000080_pt1 | contig 68800 bp, 65 predicted proteins | sample AgamicAsMarz_FD_187162 | JGI IMG/M metagenome (GOLD analysis project Ga0209461, IMG submission 187162) | Agave microbial communities from Guanajuato, Mexico - As.Ma.rz (SPAdes) (version 2) | ecosystem: Host-associated > Plants > Phyllosphere > Phylloplane/Leaf | place: Guanajuato, Mexico... | reverse complement strand
GAGTACGGCACAGTCAAGGTCGACGAGCTGATGGTGGTCGAGACCTACTCGCACGTCCTCCACATCGTCAGCCGGGTCTCCGGCGCCCTGCGCGAGGGGGTGGGGGGGATGGACGTGCTGCGCTCGGCGCTCCCCGCCGGCACCCTCTCGGGCGCGCCGAAGGTGCGGGCGATGCAGATCATCGATGAGCTGGAGCCGGTCAAGCGCTGCTCCTACGGCGGCGCGATCGGCTACCTCTCCTGGAACGGCGACCTCGACACCGCGATCCACATCCGCACCGTCGTCGTCAAGGACGGCCAGATCCACGTGCAGACTGGCGGCGGCACCGTCGCCGACGCCAAGCCCGCCTACGAGTACAACGAGTCGGTCAACAAGGCGAAGGCGGTCTTCCGCGCGGTCGAGCTCGCCTGCGAACAGCCGGACTGGCCATGAGGGTTCTCGTCATCGACAACTACGACAGCTTCACCTACAACCTCGTCCAGTACCTGGGCGAGCTCGGGGCGGAGGTCGAGGTCGTGCGCAACGACAAGGCCGAGGTCGGCGAGCTGCTCGAGCGCGGCGCCGACCGCCTCGTCGTCTCGCCCGGTCCCTGCACCCCGGCCGAGGCCGGGATCTCGACCGAGGCGGTCCGCGCTTTCGCCGAGGCGGGGACCCCCGTGCTGGGAGTCTGCCTCGGCCACCAGGCGCTGGTCGAGGCCTTCGGCGGGCGCACCGTGCAGGGCGAGCCGATCCACGGCAAGGAGGCCGAGATCGAGCACGACGGCCGCACCGTCTACGCCGGCCTCTCGAAACCGATGGTCGCCGGCCGCTACCACTCGCTCGTCGCCGATCCCGACCTGCCGGCCGAGCTCGAGCTGAGCGCCAGCCTCGGCGACGTGGTGATGGGCGCCCGTCACCGCGAGCTGCCCGCCGAGGGCGTCCAGTTCCACCCCGAGTCGGTGCTTACCCCGCAGGGGATGCAGCTCCTGGCCAACTTCCTGCGGGACGAACGCGAGAGCTCATGACGCCCAACGACGTCGTCGGCCGGGCGATCGACGCGGTCTGCGCGGGGGACCACCTGACCGCCGACCACGCCGCCGCCGTGCTCGCCGAGGTGATGGAGGGTCGGGTCAACGAGGTGCAGACCGGCGCCTTCCTGATCGCCCTGCGGGCGAAGGGGGAGACGGTGCCGGAGCTGGTCGGCCTGGCGCGGACGATGCGCTCGCTCGCGGCGCCGGTCTCGACCGCGCGCACCGACCTGGTCGACACCGCGGGCACCGGGGGTGGGCCCTCGACCTTCAACGTCTCCACCACCGCGGCGCTGATCGCGGCGGCGGCCGGCTGTGCGGTAGCCAAGCACGGCAACCGCTCCTACACCAGCCGCTGCGGCTCCGCCGACCTCCTGGAAGCGCTCGGGGTGAACATCGAGCTCAGTCCCGAACAGGTCGGTCGCTGCATCGACGATCTCGGCTTCGGCTTCATGTTCGCGCCCCGCCATCACGCGGCGATGGCGCACGTCGTGCCGGCCCGCAAAGCGCTCGGCGTGCGGACGATCTTCAACTTCCTCGGCGCGCTGACCAACCCGGCGGGGGCGGAGCGCCAGTTGCTCGGGGTTGCCGATCGCCATTACCAGGAGACGATCGCCGAGGCCCTGCTCGGCCTCGGCAGCGCCAAGGCGCTCGTGGTGACCGCCGAGGACGGCCTCGACGAGCTCTCGATCTCGGCCCGCACGCGCGCGATCGAGGTCGCCGATGGGCGCACCGAGGAGTGGTTCGTCGAGCCCGGGGACTTCGGGCTCGGCCCGGCCGAGCTCGACCGGGTCGCGGGCGGCTCGCCGGCCGAGAATGCGGTCGCCACGCGCGCCGTGCTCGAGGGCGAGCGCAGCCCCCGCCGCGACCTAGTCCTGCTCAACGCCGGCGCCGCGATCTACGTCGGTGGACGCGCCGACAGCCTCGGCGCCGGGGTCGAGCAGGCACGGACGGCGGTCGACTCCGGCGCCGCGCGCGATCTGCTCGCCAAGCTTGTCATGACAACACACAAAGCTGACATAACACACCCAAAGTTGTCATAACACATTAAGCGCTTGCAGAGTAAAGGTTGAATTCCTCGCGAGCTGCCAGTATGGTGGCCATTACTCAGAAACTCTGAAGTAATGAGGGGTAGCAGTGGGCAAGTATTGGGTTGGGCTTATAGCCGGAGTCTTGGTGGCGGTGATCACGGCTGCGGCTGGTTGTGGCGGCGATGAGAGTGCCAGCGGCAACGAGCTCACGACCACCTCTCTCTCGCAAGCGGAGTACATCGAAAAAGCCGATGCCATCTGCAAAGAGACCGAAGAACGCCTGCAGGCTGACTTCGGAGGGTACATCCAAGAAAAGCAGGGGCAGATCGCGAGCAAACCCAGCGACGCCGAATTTGGCGAATTCGTCGGCACCGTGGTCGTGCCAAACCTCGAGAGGGAAATCGAAGAGATCCACGCCCTGGGCGCCCCCGATGGAGACAAGGGCGAGCTCGAAGATTACCTACTGAAAGTGGAAAGCGGACTCGAACGCGCTGAAGATGAACCGCAGCTGGTGGCGATCAAAGGCGGCGAAAAAATATTCGAATCCGCCAGGCAGAGTGCCCAGGCATATGGGTTCAAGGTGTGCGATTGACTCCGACATCCGTTTAGCAGAACCAACACAGTATGCTAAAAAAACCTTGACCAAATATTAGTATCGTGCTACGAATAGCACGTCAGCTGACAATCTCAGCTGAACCTGCAATTCGACTCCGACAGTAACTTTGTCGGAAAGGGAGGCAATCCAATGCGACTAACCAAGGTATTGGGCCTTGCGTTTGTGGCTGCAGTGGCTGCGATGGCGTTCCTGGGCGCAAGCACTGCGTCGGCTCAGGAACACCAGATAGCTCTCTGTAAAAGCTTAGTCACCTTATGTGGGGCTAACGAATTATGGAAAGCCGGCGCGGTTATCTTAGCCTTAGCAGAAGGCGCGAAACTGGAAACCTCGATCGGCAATATCGTATGTCAAGACTCGGTGGTCGAAGCTACGCTGGCAACGACTCTTGGCAATCCGCTGACGTCCAGTAGCGCGTCAGTGGCATTCGGCGTATTACCTAAACCTGAATTAGGCAATGGATGCACAGGGGTTTGCGTTGGAGGGAACCCCAACAGCGTTCACGTGACGCTGGAAAAACTCGAAGTCATAGTGGCGCCTGTAGACAACTACTCCCTGAGAGGGACGGGCTTAGCCTTAATCTTAAATTGCCCGCTGGTTGGGACCTGTGTCTACCGTGGCGTCGATCTGGTATCCCCAATCAAACACGATGGGAAACATTCGTCTCATACAGGCACAAATCTACCCTTAGCGGAATTCGCCGAGACACTCAATAGGCAGACAAGCCATGGCGGAAGCATCTTCTGCCCGGCGACCTCGAAATGGACGGCTAACTACGTCCTTACCTTAGTTAAAGAAGGAGCCACCTCCGGATTAGGCTGGCCCTCCTTAGACAAATAGGAGTTCGGCGATGAGTCCAAAGCGCGTTCGCGCCTAGGTCTCAGCCGTCGGCGCCGGGGGTCGGTTGAAGCTGGTCCCCGGCGCTCTTCTCCTCAGACAAAGCGTCTATGAGTTTCTTGACAGAGATTGACTCGTACCTTATAGTTCCGACTGCCCAAACCAAGGGGATTGGATTGTTGTGCCAACTGTTGGAAGGGCAGCTAGCGCCAGCATTGGCACGACAGGAGAAGGATGGGGTGGATGCGCAGGGAGAAGCCTGGGAGCACTGCATGAGTAGTGGTAGCTCCTCCATGCCGGTCCGGGGACGTCAGGTCTCCACGACAAGCGCGTGCGGTCCTACCCGCGTCTTCGATCCATGGCAATTGACGCAATAAATGGGGAGGAACTGACTTGATATTCACGAGATTCAGGAACCGCTTCGGGATTCCGGGTGTGATCTCGGTAATCGCGCTCGTCTTCGCGATGCTCGGCGGCGCCTACGCGGCCTCAGGTCCAGCCGGTCCGGGCGGCGGAGCGACCGCCTCGGCGACGAAAGGCCCTCCGGGCAAGCGGGGCCCGAAGGGCCCGCGCGGCAAAACAGGTGCTACGGGCCAGCAGGGCCCAGCGGGCCAGCAGGGTTCGGCCGGTCCCCCCGGCGCCAAGGGTGACTCCGGGGCCGCGGGCAAAGACGGCATCGATGGCGTCGACGGGACCTTCAGCACCGAACCCCTTCCGGAAGGCGAGTCCCTGACGGGTGCTTGGGGCACCTCCGGTGGCGAAGGGGGGACGGAACAGGACATCTCGCTGGTCCCGATCTCCTTCCCGATCGAAGTCTCGCCGCCCCCCCTTGCGCTGTACCAGTTTGAATTCTCACCAGGGGAAAGCGCCGGGATCGAACTCCTCGATGGGTCCGTCGCCTTTTACGAAGCGGGGGATCCCGAAGCGTTCGAAGACGCCTGCCCGGGCAGCGCGGAAAGTCCGGAAGCGACGTCTGGGTTCCTCTGCATCTACCAAGGGGCGACGACGGGAACTGTGGCGAACCCCTTTGGCAACGGAACCCTGTCGGAAAGCGCCAACTCATTTGGGCTCGTGGTCCCCTTCAAAATGAACACCGGATCGTCCTCGCGTGGCAGCTGGGCGGTGACGGGCTAGGCGGTTGGACGCCTCGGACATGAGGGTGAATCCGAAGAGATCGCTGATCGCCGTCTGCGCGTTGGCAGCGCTGGCTCTGTCCTGCGCTCAGCCATCCCCCGCGCGGGCGGCGGATCAGCACCTCCTCGATCCCGTCCTTTCGCTGGAAGGGGATTGCAAAGGCGAAGACGGAGCGCTCGACCCCGGCTGCGTGGGAGCGCCGCCGGCCTACCCGCCGGGCAGCGCGCCGAAACCGTTTGAGTTTCCCTGCGGGACCGACACGGATCCACTGGGCAACATCTACACCGCCAACGCGATTCTCAAATCAGGCTCCTTTGCCGGCGGACGGTTCGACGTCTTCGGTCCCGCCGGCGAGTTCCTGCTCGAGTTCGAAACCGCCGATAGCCCAGGGTTCGAAGTCATCGACAACCCCTGCGGCATCGCGGTCGACTCGGAAGGAAACCTCTACGCGGGCGGGATCGAAGGAGCGCAGGTGGGAATCTTCGAGCCCAGCGCCTACCCACCGACCGGGACCACGACATATTCGCTGGCTAAAACGATCGACTCCTTCGCCGCGCTTGGCTGCCCGGGCGCAGCCCTGGCAGTCGATCCATCCAACGACCACTTCTACCTGAGCGGAGAATGCAATGTCGTCGAGTACGGCAGCGCGGCCGAAGGCTCACCCGTGGTCAAAGAATTTCCGTCCCTCTTGGAGCCGGTCCCAGGAGAGACGCGGCGGTTGTCGGGGATCGACGTCTACGGCCAGAGCCATGACATCTACGCCTCCGTTAGAAGGGCCACCAGCCCAGGCAACAATCCCCTGCCTTCGCGGATCTTCGTCTTCGACGGCGCCGACGGCCACGTGAAGTGCGAAATCCTCGGCGCCGAAGCGCCTGGCGACCTCGAATTCGGCGCCGGCGCCCCGGTTGCCGTCGATCAGGCCAACGGCGACCTCTATGCCTACAGCGTCTTCCAGGGGGCCGTCTTCCAGTTCTCGGTTCAGGGCGAGGAAGAATGCGATTTCGTCGGGCGCTTGCCCAAACCTCCGGCACTGCTCGGGATCGATCCCTTCGGCGGCATCGCCGTCGACAATCCGCTCGAACCGGGAGAACCGGGATATGACAGCCCGAACCCCGGCTACGTCTATGTCACCTCGGGCAGGAATGCCAACAACTCCCACCTCTACGCCTTCAAGCCGCGCTTCACCGGCCCGCCGGAAATCCGCAATCAAATCGCGGATTCGATCGCCGAGACCGAGGCGGTGCTGCGGGCCGAGCTGAACCCCAATGGCCTCGATGCCACTTACCGCTTCGAGTACACGACCGAGGCCGATCACGAAGCGAACGGCTACGCGAACGCCGCCCGTGCTCCGGTTCCCGATGCCAGCATCGGCGAAGGGGGCGCCTTCGCCCCAGTCTCGGCGCCGGTCGAAGACCTCGAGCCAGGGACCGCCTACCGTTTCCGCCTCGTCGCCAGCAACTGCGCGGCCGAAGGCGCGGTGCCCGGGGATTGCGAGACCCTGGGCGAAGGAACGCCCGGCGGGGAAGGCGTGGACGCGGGCTTCTCCACCTTCCCGTCTACCCCCGACGCTTCGCCCTGCTCCAACGAGGCCCTGCGCGTCGGCGATTCGGCCACGCTGCCCGACTGCCGTGCCTATGAGCTGGTCACGCCGCCCGACACCAACGGCCATATCCCGAAGATCTCGATCACCGGGCTGGGCTTCGGCGAAATGAACTTCGCCACAACCCCGGCGTCTCCAGGCGGTGGCAGCCTCGTCTTCGGCAGCAACAGCGGCGCGCTGCCCGGTATCGGCGGTGGCGGGTTCTTCGACGTCTACGAGGCGCTGCGAGACGAGAGCACCGGCTGGCACAGCCACTTCGCGGGCATGACCGGCGCTCAGGCGGAGAGGCCCAGGCCCGGGGGGTTCTCTCCCAGTCACCTTTACTCGTTCTGGAACGTGGAAGGCGGCAGGGGCATCTTCGCCGATCCGGTGACCGGCTACGCGCAGTACCTCCGCGTCCCTGCCGGCACCGAGCCCAGCCCGAACTGCGCGGTGGACACTGAGCCTGGGAGCGGCTTCGAGCTGATCGGCTGCGGCAGCCTCGGCAGCGAACCGAAGGCGGCCGGGAGGTGGATCAGCGAGGGAGGCGAGCACGTCATCTTCGATACCGGCGGCAACGCCGACCCCGTGCAGCTGGAGACCTGCGCTCCGCCCACTGGCACGAGCGCGATCTACGACCGCGTCCCCGGGGGGGCGACCCGCTGCGTCTCAGTTCCGTCGACCGGGGCTTCGGCGGAAGTCAAAACGCAGTTCGAGACCCTGGATCCCGCTTACGAGGGCGCCTCTGCGGATGGGACGACGGTTGCCTTCACGGTCGGCGACACTCTCTACGCGCGACTCGACAACGCCGAGACCGTGGCGGCCGCGGCGGGATCGACGACGTTCGCCGGTATCTCAGCGGATGGCGGCAGGCTCATCTACCTGGACGACCCGGTCGGAGTCGGCGTCCCGCGAGGGGAGATCTTCGCCTGCGATGTGACCGCGGGTCCCTGCGCCGGTCCGGGCGCCGCCGAGAGTCCCCTGCAGATCGGCTCCGGCGGCGAATCGGCCCTGGTCAACGTCTCGGCCGACGGCTCCCACGTCTATTTCACGTCCCCCCAGCAGCTCGAGGCTGGAGAGGGCGAGGCTGGAAAAGACAACCTCTACGTCTGGGACGGCACGGCTGTGAGCTTCATCGCGGTGCTCGACCCGCTCGATATCGACGGGGCGGGGGACGTCTATGAGCAGGGACTCGGACTATGGGTTCGCAGCGCCGTCTCGCCCAAACCGAGCGCCGACATCGGGCCCGCTGACGTCCCGGCGCGCACCACCCCCGACGGAGAGGTGCTGCTCTTCGGGTCCCATGCCGACCTCGCTGGGGCCGATGCCGATGGGCACTGGCAGGTCTTCCGATACGACACCAACGCCGACCCGGGCGAGCAGCTGATCTGCGTCTCCTGCAACCCCACCGGCGTCCCGGCCGAGTCCGACGCCCGGCTCCAGACCCCAGAAGAAGGGCAGCTCGTCTCCACCAATCCCTCGCCCGTCAACTCGATCGCCCAGATCGCCAACATCACCTCGGACGGCAGGAGGGCCTTCTTCCAGAGCGCCGATCGGCTTGCCTCCTCCGACCTCGACGGCAAAGTGGACGTCTACGAGTGGGAGGCCGGCGGCACCGGCGGCTGCGAGCGGGAGGCGGGGTGCGTCTCGCTGATCTCCTCGGGCCGAAGCGCCGGAGACGACTACCTCTACGCGATGACTCCCAGCGGGTCGGATGTCTTCTTCCTCAGCGGCGACACCCTGGTCCCCCAGGACTCCGATGCCACCCCCTCGATCTACGACGCCCGCGTGGGGGGCGGCTTTGCGCAGCCGACCGTGCCCGGTGGTTGCCTGGGCGAAGGCTGTCAGCCGGTTGTGGCGGCTCCCGGCGAGGTGACGCCGGCGACCTCCGGTCACGTCGGCCCCGGTAACCAGAAGGCGCGAACCGGCGCCCGGCGCTGCCCCAAAGGCAAGCGCAAGGTTCGCCGCGGAGGCAAGGTGCGCTGTCTCAAGCCTCGTCCCAAGCGCCGCGCCAAAGCCCATCGGCGTCACGACGGGGGGGCAGGGCGATGAAGCGCATCGGCGCAGCAATCGTCGCCGCCGCCCTCGCGAGCCTGGCGCTGGTCGCAACCGCCCAGGCCGATCCGAACGAATACGGGATCGAATCGGCCGCTGCGTCCGCATCCAGCGCTCAGGCCGGGGCCCACCCGGATTTCACCGTCGCGCTCAGGTTGCTGAAGGATCCCGAGGGCCGGCTTCCCTCGACCACGCAGGAACTGGTCGTCGAGCTGCCGCCGGGCCTGCTTGGCAACCCGACCGCCGTGCCCAGGTGCACCGCCGCCCAGCTCATCGGCACCGACCCCGAAGACCCGAGCAACAACACCGGCTGCCCGCAGGCCTCGCAGGTCGGCATCACCGAAGTCGAACTCTTCGACGAAGACGGCAACCTGTTCACGTTCCTCGAGCCGATCTACAACATGGCGCCCAGCTTCGGCGAGCCAGCTCGCTTCGGCTTCATCGCAAAACTGGTCCCGGTGATGATCGGGGTCGAGCTGCGCTCCGACGGCGACTACGGGGCCACGGCGAGAGTGGCCGGCCCGAGCTCGCTGCTGCCGCTGCTCTCCGCCAACTCGACCTTCTGGGGGGTGCCCGCCGACGAAAGCCACGACGAGCAACGGATCACCGCCTATGAGGCCGTTCACAACAACGGCGCACCGGAAACCCCCAGCGGCAAACGCTCCGCCAACCTGGTCCCCGTCCCCTACATGCTCAACCCGACCCGCTGCGGCGTCGCGCAGGGCCTCGAGATCACGGCAATCCCGTACGCGCTGCCTTCTCTGCAAGCCACGGCTTTCGCTCCCCTCGCGGCGAACAGCGGCTGCTCGCTCCTCGACTTCAAGCCGGAGCTGTCTGTTGCCCCGACCACCGACCAGGCCGAGACGGGAGCGGGGCTGGAGGTCGAGCTGACCTTCCCAAGGGAAGGGTTCGAACACCCGAATCTCTTCGCCGGAGCGACCCAGCGAAAGGCTGAAGTCACGCTGCCGGAGGGAGTGACGATAAATCCCTCCCAGGCGGTGGGCCTGGGGGCCTGCTCCACAGCCGACTTCGCCAAGGAGACCGCAGCATCGGTCGCCGGCGAGGGCTGCCCGGAGAGCTCGAAGATCGGCAGCGTCACGGCCAAGAGCCCACTGCTCGAGGAGGCGGCCGAGGGCAGCCTCTTCATCGCCAAGCCGAAGGAGAACCCGTTCGGCTCGCTGATCGCTCTCTACATGGTTCTGAAGATTCCCGAGCGAGGGGTGATCGTCAAGCTCGCCGGCAGGGTCGCGCCCGATCCGCAGACAGGGCAGCTGGTGACCACCTTCGGTGAGCCCCCGTATGAGATCCCCCAGCTGCCCGTGGAGAGCTTTCACCTCCGCTTCCGCGAAGGCGCCCGCAGTCCCCTGGTCACCCCGCTGCGCTGCGGCGCCTATCGATCGACCGCGACATTCACCTCGTGGGCGGGGCAAACGGCGACGCTGCACCCGAGCTTTCAGATAACCCGCGGAGTCGAGGGTGGGCCCTGTCTGGCCGGAACGCCTCCGTTCGGGCCGAGCTTCACCGCCGGCTCGCTCAACGACAACGCCGGCTCCCACTCTCCCTACTACATGCGCCTCACGCGCCGCGACGGGGACCAGGACCTGACCAGGTTCTCATCCAAGTTGCCGCCGGGGCTGACCGCGAAGCTGGCCGGTGTCGCTCAGTGTCCCGGGTCGGCGATCGCAGCGGCCCGGCTGCGCAACGGGATGGATGAGCTGGCCAGCCCGTCCTGTCCGGCGAGCTCGGAGATCGGCGACATCGTCGCCGGCGCGGGGGTAGGCCCGGTGCTCACCTACGCCGCCGGGAAGCTCTACCTCACCGGTCCCTACCAGGGGGCGCCAAGCTCCGTTGTCGCGATCGTCCCGGCTGTGGCTGGTCCCTTCGACATCGGCACCGTGGTCACACGGGTGGCACTGCGCATCGATCCGAAGACAGCCGAGGTCGAGGTCGACGGCGCCGCTTCGGACCCGATCCCCCGCATCCTCGCCGGCGTTCCCCTAAAGGTCAGGGACGTGCGGGTACACGTCGATCGCCAGGAATTCACGCTCAACCCGACGTCCTGCAAGCCCTTCGCGATCGAGGCGCGGGTCTGGGGTGGGGGGCTGAATGCCTCCAGCGCCGCCGATGATGTGCCGGTATCGCTCTTCGAGCGTTTTCAGGTCGCCAACTGCTCGCGCCTCGGCTTCAAGCCAAGGCTCTCGCTGAAGCTCAGGGGCGGCACCGAGCGCGGCGACCACCCGGCGCTGACCGCCGTGCTCAGGCCCCGGCCAGGCGACGCCAACATCGCCGGGGCGTCGGCTGCGCTCCCCCACTCGGAGTTCCTCGACCAGAGCCACATCCGCACTGTCTGCACGCGGGTTCAGTTCGCCGCCGACAACTGCCCCAAGGCGGCGATCTACGGCCGCGCCGTCGCCTTCACCCCGCTCCTCGATTTCCCGGTCAGGGGCCCGGTCTACCTGCGCAGCTCCGACAACCTGCTTCCTGATCTGGTCGCGGACTTCAGGGGACCTTCGTCGCTTCCCGTCAAATTCGAGCTGGTCGGCAGGACCGACTCGGTGCGAGGTGGCCTCAGGAACACCTTCGACACCACCCCCGACGTGCCGGTCTCCAAGTTCGTCCTGCGCCTGCAGGGCGGCGGAAAGGGACTGCTGATCAACTCCACCGATATCTGCCGCAGGGATTTCCACGCCAGCGTGCGTTTCAAAGCGCACAACGGCAAGCGGCGTACCTTGCGGCCAAAGGTAAAGGCGGACTGCAAGGGCTAGGCTTCCGGCTCAAGTGGGAATGATCGAGCAGCTCATCTCGGCAGCCCGGGAGGGGGTTGAGGAGCGCCGCGGGCAGATCTCGCAGGCGGACCTCGAATCGCATCTCTCCGCCCGCGGCGAGGACAGGCCCTTCCGCGAGGCGCTGGTGCGCCCCGGTCTCTCGCTGATCGCCGAGTTCAAGCGCCGCTCGCCGAGCGCCGGCGACATCTCCGCATCCAGCGCGATCGTCGACCAGGTCGGCGCCTACGAGCGCGGCGGCGCGGCGGCGCTCTCCGTGCTCACCGACGAGCGTCACTTCGGCGGCTCGCTCGAGGATCTGCGCGCCGCCCGCGCCGCCTGCGGCCTGCCGATCCTGCGCAAGGACTTCATCGTCGATCCGTACCAGCTCTACGAGGCAGCGGTCAACGGCGCCGACGCGGTGCTGCTGATCGTCCGCGCCCTCGGCGACGAGGAGCTGGGCGCGCTCTACGCGGAGGCACGCCGCCTCGATCTCGACTGCCTGGTCGAGGTCCACGACGGCGAGGAGCTGGAGCGAGCGCTGGCGCTGGACGTCGAGGTGATCGGGATCAACAACCGCAATCTCGACGAGGGCACGGTCGACGTCGGGACCACCTACGAGCTGATGCCCGACGTGCCGGCGGGCAAGACGGTTGTTGCCGAGAGCGGCATCTCGGAGCGCGCCGAGCTGGAAGAGCTGGAGCGGGTCGGCGTCGACGCGGTGCTGATCGGGACCGCGCTGATGAGCGCGCCCGATCCCGAGGCGAGGACGCGGGAGCTGACCGGAGCCGACGAGGGCACCCGCGAGCACCATCTGCCTTGAGCAGAGCCCTCAACCACTTTTTAGGAGAACTTTGAAGATGACCCCGATCATCGTCACCCGATGAGGCGCTTCTTCAGCACTCCCTTCGGTGCGGCACTGGTCGGCGGAGCGGTCGTCGCCGCCTTCGGGTGGGCGGCGATCGCCGCCGGCTGGATCGAGTCCGAGGGCGACTCGACCACGACCGTCGCCGCGCCGCTCGCCGCTCCCGTCGCTGTCAAGGACGGCGGCGATGACGAAAACATCGTCAACCAGATCTACCGTCGCGACGGGCAGGGGGTGGCCTTCATCGAAGCGGAGGGCGTCGGTGGGGAAGCGGGCGAAGTCGGCCCCTTCGGCGAACCCGAACCCGAAGAAGAAGGTGGCGGCACGGCCACCGGCTCAGGCTTCCTGATCGATACCGAGGGCCACGTCGTCACCAACAGCCACGTGGTCGAGGGCGCCGAGCGGGTCGAGGTGACGCTCGGCTCCTCGGATGAGAGCTACGGCGCGGAGATCGTCGGCACCGACCCCGCCACCGACGTCGCCTTGCTCGAGGTCGACGCTCCGGCAGACCAGCTGCACCCGCTGGCCCTCGGCGACTCCTCGAAGGTGCAGGTCGGCGATCAGGTGGTCGCCATCGGCAACCCGTTCGGGCTCGACCGCACCGTCACCAGCGGGATCATCTCCGCTCTGCAGCGCCAGATCCAGGCGCCGAACGGCTTCTCGATATCGCACGTGATCCAGACCGACGCGGCGATCAACCCGGGTAACTCCGGGGGCCCGCTGATCGATACGAGTGGCGAGGTGGTCGGGATCAACGCCCAGATCCAGACCCGCACCGGCGGCAACGTCGGGATCGGGTTCGCGATCCCGATCAACACCGCCCGCGACGTGGTCGAGCAGCTCAAGGCCGACGGCGAGGTCGAGCACGCCTACCTGGGGATCAACGGCGGCAGCATCACCCCCGACCTGGCGAAAGCGCTGAACCTGCCGGTCGAAGAGGGGGTCCTGGTGCAGGAAGTCGTCCCAGGCGGGCCGGCGGAGGACGCCGGGCTCGAGGGCGGCGACACCTCGGCGACGATCGACGGCGCCGAGTTCGAGCTGGGCGGCGACATCATTGTCGAGGTCGAGGGCAAGCCGATCAGCGAGATGGATGAAGTCATCGACCTCGTCAACGAAGCCAAGCCCGGCGACAAGCTGGAGCTGACTGTGCGGCGGGGCAAGAGGACGAAGACGCTCGTCGTCACGCTGGGGCAAAGGCCAGACTCGGCGCAGTAGGACGCGATCGGGGCCCAGTCGCACTCAACTTTTTCGGTGGGGCGGGCGCGGTAGTCCTCGAAGCCGAACGGCGAAAAAGTACAAGCCGTGCAACAGGACCCCGATCGCGTCCTCCCGTTCCCAGGAAGCTCCACTCCCGCGCGACGCCTCCCTTACTCTGGGTTGATGCGCGTGAAGATTTGTGGCGTGACCAATTTGGACGATGCGGCTGAGGCGGTGCGGCTGGGGGCGTGGGCCATAGGGCTGATCCACTACGACAAGAGCCCGCGACGCTGCGAGCCCGGCGAGGCGCTGCGGATCGCGGCTGCGTTCAAGCGCAAGTGCGAGGTGGTGGGGGTCTTCGTCAACCCGGAGTTGGATGAGGTTGCGAGGGCGGTCGAGGACGCCGGGCTGACGATGGTGCAGCTGAACGGGGAAGAGGGAACCGCGCTCTGCGCCGAGGTGGCGCGGCGGACCGGGGTCAAGGTGATCAAGGCGGTCCATGTCGCCAGCGCCGCCGACGTCCACGGCGCCGAGGCCTACCGGACCGACTTCCACCTCTTCGATCGCCGCAGCAAGGGTCTCTGGGGCGGCAGTGGCGAGAGCTTCGACTGGGGCCTGCTGCGCGGGCACCGCTCCGAGGTGCCGGCGATCGTCGCCGGTGGCCTGCGGCCCGAGAACGTCGCCGAGGCGATCGCGGTCACCCATCCCCACGCGGTCGACGTCGCCAGCGGGGTCGAGGCCGAGCCGGGGCGCAAGGACCACGCCGCCCTGGCTGCCTTCTTCGAGGCCGCCAAGGCGGCTAGCGTTGCCTCGGCATGAGCACGATTGAGGAACGTTTCGGCCCCTATGGGGGCCGCTATGTGCCGGAGACGCTGATCGCGGCGCTCGACGAGCTGACCGCCGCCTGGGCGGAGGCGCGCGAGGACGAGGAGTTCGGCGCCCGCCTGCGCCAGCTCCACCACGACTTCATCGGCCGCCCGACGCCGCTCTACCCGGCGCGGCGGCTCTCGGAGCGGGTTGGCCGCACCGTGTATCTGAAGCGCGAGGATCTCGCCCACACCGGCGCCCACAAGATCAACAACGCGGTCGGTCAGGTGCTGCTGGCGCGACGGATGGGCAAGCCGCGGATCATCGCCGAGACCGGGGCCGGGCAGCACGGCGTCGCCACCGCCACGGCCTGCGCCCTGCTCGACCTCGAGTGCGTCGTCTACATGGGGACCGAGGACATCCGCCGCCAGCGGCCGAACGTCGAGCGCATGGGGCTGCTCGGCGCCGAGGTCGTGCCGGTGGAGGCGGGCGCGCGCACGCTCAAGGAGGCGGTCAGCGCCGCGATCCGCGACTGGGTCGCGAACGTCGAGACGTCCCACTACGTGATCGGCTCGGCGGTCGGGCCGGCGCCTTTCCCCGCCCTGGTACGTGACCTGCAGCGGGTGATCGGCGACGAGGCGCGCGAGCAGGCGCTCGCCGCCGAGGGCGCCCTGCCCTCGCGGGTGATCGCCTGCGTCGGCGGCGGCTCCAACTCGATCGGCATCTTCGCTCCGTTCGTCGCTGACGCCGAGGTCGAGCTGATCGGTGTCGAGGCGGCGGGCGAGGGGCTCGAGACCGACCGTCACGGGGCTTCGCTGGGCCAGGGGCGGACCGGCGTCCTGCACGGCTCGCTCTCTTCGATCATCGCCGACGAGGAAGGGCAGATCCTCGAGGCTCACTCGATCTCCGCCGGACTCGACTATCCGGGCGTCGGGCCGGAGCACGCGCACCTGCGGGACACCGGCAGGGCGAGCTACTTCGCGGTCACCGATGCGCAGGCGCTGGCGGCGTTTGCCGCGCTTTCGAAGCTGGAGGGGATCATCCCGGCGCTCGAGTCGTCGCATGCGATCGCGTGGTTGCTCGAGAACGGGGGCGGGGACGGCTACGACGTGGTGTGTCTCTCGGGGCGAGGGGATAAGGACCTCGCGGAGGTGCTCCAGCAAGGGGAGGCTGGGGCATGACTCGTCAGAGCAACAGCGGGGAGGCTCTGTCGAGCCATGCCCCAGCCTCCCCTTCTCAGGCGTCTGGTGAGATGCGGATTGCCGCAGCTTTCGAGACGGCGCGGGATGAAGGACGCGCGACCCTGATGCCGTACATGATGGCTGGGTATCCCGATCGGGAGAGCTCGTTGGCTGTGGCTGATGCTTATGTGGATGCGGGGGCGGATCTGATTGAGCTGGGGGTGCCTTTTTCGGATCCGTTGGCCGATGGGCCGACCATCCACGCGGCGGCAACTGCTGCGCTGGAAGCAGGGACGACGCTGGGGACGGCGCTGGAGGTTTGCGAGTCGGTGGCGGAGCGGGTGCCGGTCGTGCTGATGGTCTACTCGAACATGGTGTTGGCTCAGGGCGGGGCTGCCGAGTTCGCTGGGCGAGCTGCAGCAGCGGGGGCGTCGGGGGCGATCGTGCCCGACCTGCCGCTGGGCGAGGCCGAGGATGTGCGCGATGCGTTTGCCGCCGCCGGCCTGGCGCTCGTTCCTCTCGTAGCTCCCACCAACTCGGCCAAGCGCCGCGCCCAGATCTGCGCCGTGGCCCGTGGGTTCGTCTACCTCGTCTCCACGGTTGGGACGACCGGGGAGCGCGAGGCGGTTCCGGCGGAGCTGGCGGATCTGGTCGCCGCGGCCAAGGCCGAGTCGAAGGTCCCGATTGCGGTCGGCTTCGGTATCGGCACGCCGGAGCAGGCTGCCGAGGTGGGCCGGATCGCCGACGGGGCGATCATCGGCAGCCGCCTCGTCCGCGCCGCCGGCGAGGGGGGATCGCCGCAGGCTGCTGCCGAGGCCGTCGGCTCCTTCCTGCGCGAGACGCGTGCCGCCCTCGCCAGCGGATAAGCTGCCCGCCGCATGGGTATGGTCGTCACATTCTTCCTCGCGATCGCCGCAATGGCTGTCTCCTACGCCTTCGGCCAGGGCGGCCCTGTGGCGGGCATGGTCTTCGTCACCGCGCTTCTCATCGGAGCAGCTCTCCGCGTCGTTCGTCCCCAGCCAGACGAAAGCTGACCTCCCGTAGGGACGGGTGGGCAGTCCCCGGGACTGGCGGATACTCAAATCGCCGGGCTGATTAGCCCGGCGATTGTCAGGCGCGGGGACTGCCCACCCGTCCCCTAACCTGCGTGTTATGCGGATCGGCGTCCTAACCGGTGGCGGCGACTGCCCCGGCCTCAACGCGGTGATCCGCGCGATCGTCCGCAAGGGAGTCGAACGCTACGGGCACGAGTTCGTCGGCTACCGCGACGGCTGGCGCGGTCCGCTGGAGGGCGACAGCGCGCCACTCGGGGTACCCGAGGTGCGCGGCATCCTGCCCCGCGGCGGCACGATCCTCGGCGCCTCGCGGACCAATCCCTTCAAGGAGGACGGCGGCGCCGAGCGGGTGGCCGAGGGCATGGCGGCGGCAGGAGTCGACGGCCTGATCGCGATCGGCGGCGAGGACACGCTCGGGGCCGCGTCGCGCCTGTACTCCGAGCACGGCCTGCCGGTCGTCGGCGTGCCGAAGACGATCGACAACGACCTCGGCGCCACCGACTACACCTTCGGCTTCGACACCGCCGTCAACGTCGCGATGGAGGCGATCGACCGCCTGCACACGACCGCGGGCAGTCATCACCGCGTCCTGATCGCCGAGGTGATGGGGCGCCATGCCGGGTGGATCGCCTTCCACGCTGGCCTCGCTGGCGGCGCCAACGTGATCCTGATCCCCGAGCGGCCCTTCGACCTCGAGCGGGTCTGCGAGCTGGTCGGCCGCCGCTTCGAGAGCCACTTCGCCCCGATCGTCGTCGTCGCCGAGGGGGCGCAGCCGGCCGGCGGCATGCCGGAGGCCCAGGACGAGGGACTCGACGAGTTCGGCCACGTTCGCCTCGGCGGCATCGCCCACTGGCTCGAGGGGGAGGTCGAGAGGCGCACCGGCAAGGAGGCGCGGGCGACCGTTCTCGGCCACGTCCAGCGCGGCGGCACCCCGACCGCCTTCGACCGCGTCCTGGCGACCCGCTTCGGCCTGCACGCGATCGACGCGGTGAACGCGGGCCGCTGGGGGACGATGACGGCGCTGCGTGGCACCGAGATCGAACTGGTTCAGCTCAGCGAGGCCACGGCCGAGCTCAAGACCGTGCCGGCTGAGCTGTACGAAGAGGCCGAGGTGTTCTTTGGGTGAGTGGTGGGGGGGACGGGCGGGCATCCCCCCGACGGAACCCGCGTCGGAATCTGGGTCAGGGCGCAAATGGCTGCGGCTCACAAGTTCCGCTGGGGGGATGCCCGCCCGTCCCCTCATCGCGCCAAAGGCAGCGGTCGCCGTTCTCTTCGTCCTGCTTTTGGCACTAGCTGGGTGTGGGGATGAAGGGGTTGCGGAGGGGGCGACTGTGACTGTCTATGTCAGTGCCCCGTTGTGTGCGGAAGCGGAGCGGGAGCTGGTGCGTCGGGGGCAGCCTGAGGGCGTTCGTATCCAAGTCGTCTGCCTTGAAGGAGCGGAAGCGGATGGGCGGCTGGATTTGGCGACGATCGGGGCCAATGCTCGGCAAGCCGTGGAGGACTCGCGGACGGTCGCCTACATCGGCGAGCAGAGCCCGGCGGCCACTCGCTTCTCAGAAACGATCCTCGACTCCGCCGACATCCCCCAGCTCTCTGAGATTCCGGGCAGCGTCGCGATGTCGCAAGTCCTGCGAGCGCTCGACCGCAGCGACGACTCCAGCTCCCCCCGCGAATCGCTCCACGACGAGCTGGGCTAGCCGTCGAGAGGGGCGGGTGGGCATCCCCCCAGAGGAACTTGTGAGCCGCATTGAAACGCGCCCTGACCAAGACTCCGACGCGGGTTCCGTCGGGGGGATGCCCACCCGCCCCACCACCACGCCCCTAGAGCAAATCGTCGAGCGCCTCGTCCAGCTCCGGATACCTGAACTCGTACCCCAGGTCTAATGCCCGCCGCGGCAGCACCCGCTGCCCACCCCGCAGCACCTTGCCGAACTCGCGCCCGTACATCAGGTCGAGCGTCAGTCCCGGAACCGGCATCGCTGCCGGCCGGCCGAGCGCCTTGCCCAGGGCCTTCGAGAACGCCCTGTTGGTCACCGGGTTGGGCGCCGTCGAGTTGACTACGCCGCTGACCTTCTCGTTGTCGAGGGCCCAGAGCAGGATCCCGACCTCGTCGTCGATGTGTATCCAGGAGACGTACTGCGCGCCGCCGGCGAGGGGCCCGCCGAGGCCGAGCTTGAACGGTCTCAGCAACTCGGCGAGGAAGCCGCCACGCGGGTCGAGCACGTGGCCGGTGCGGACGATCGTCAGGCGCACGCCGGCGCCCTCGACCTCACGCGCCGCCTCTTCCCAGGCCTGCACGACCTCGGCGTCGAACCCTGTGCCGGGCGACGCCGACTCGTCGACGATCGCCTCGCCGCGATCCCCATAGAACCCGATCGCCGCCTGGCTGACCATGACCTTCGGCTTGCGCTCCAGCCCCGCGATCGTCCCCACCAGGTTGTGGGTGCCGGTGCGCCTGCTCTCCATGATCCGCTGCTTGGCCTCGTCGGTCCAGCGCTGGTTGATCTTCTCGCCGAGCAGGTGGATGACGCCGTCGACGCCCTCGAAGGCCTGCGCCGGGGGGCGTTCCAGCATCGGCTCCCAGGCGTGCCAGATGACGTTGGGGTTGGTGCCCCGCGCCCGCGCCGGGTCGCGGGTCAGGCCGACCACGGTGTCGCCGCGGACCAGCAGCGCGTCGCACACCGCCGCCCCGATGAAGCCGCTGGAGCCGGTGACAAGGACCTTCACGACTGCGCCGGAGCCTCCACGGTCTGGAAGGTGCCGGTCTCCTCGCTGAGGCGGGCGATGCCCTCGCGGCGCGCCTCCTCGACCACTGCCTGCGCCACCGCCGGCGCCACGTCGCGGTTGAAGACGCTGGGGATGATGTAGTCCTCGGAGAGGTCCTCCTCGGCGACCGCACCGGCGATCCCGCGCGCCGCCGCCATCTTCATCTCCTCCGTGATGCTGGGCGAGCCGGCGTCGAGGGCGCCGCGGAAGATGCCCGGAAAGGCGAGCACGTTGTTGATCTGGTTGGGGTAGTCGGAGCGCCCGGTCGCCATGATCCGCACGTAGGGCGCGGCGTCCTCGGGCATCACCTCGGGGTTGGGGTTGGCCATCGCGAAGACGATCGCGTCGTCGTTCATCTTGGCCAGCGACTCGGCCTCGACCAGGCCGGGGCCGGAGAGGCCGATGAAGAGGTCCGTGCCCTCGATCACCTCGTTGGGCCCGCCGCTCAGCTTGTCGGGGTTCGAGACCTCCGCGTACCAACGCTTGATCTCGCTCATCTCGCCCGAGGCGTAGTCCTCGCGCCCGGTCGAGATCGCGCCCTGGCGGTCGCAGCCGACCACGTGGGTGACGCCGGAGGCCAGCATCATCTTGGTCACCGCTACCCCGGCGGCTCCGAGGCCAACCATCAACACCCGCAGCTGCTCGATCGGCTTGCCGACGATCTTCAGCGCGTTGAAGAGCGCCGCCATCGTCACGATCGCGGTGCCGTGCTGGTCGTCGTGGAAGACGGGGATGTCGAGCGACTCCTTGAGCCGGTCCTCGATCTCGAAGCAGCGCGGGGCGGAGATGTCCTCGAGGTTGATGCCGCCGAAGGTCGGCGCGATCAGCTCCACCGCCTTGACGATCTCGTCTGGGTCCTGGGTGTCGAGGCAGATCGGGAAGGCGTCGACCTGGGCGAACTCCTTGAACAGCATCGCCTTGCCCTCCATCACCGGCATCGCGGCCTCCGGGCCGATGTTCCCCAGGCCGAGCACGGCGCTGCCGTCGGAGACGACCGCGACGGTGTTCTTCTTGATCGTGTACTCGAAGGCCTTGGCGCGCTCGGCGTGGATGTCCTGGCAGACCCGGGCGACACCCGGCGTGTAGGCCATCGAGAGGTCGTCGCGGGTCTTCAGCGGGTACTTGTTCTCAACCGAGATCTTGCCGCCGCGGTGCATCTGCATCGTGCGGTCGACGTAGTCGAGCACCTTGGCGCCGCGGGTCGAGCCGATCCCGCGCAGGATCCGCTCCCAGTGCTCGCGGTCTTGGGCGTCGATCGTGAACTCGCGCACCCTCTTGCCCTCGCCGCCTGCGCCCGGCACCAGGTCGACGCCCTGCAGCTGGCCGCCGGCCTCGGCGATCACCGCGGTCAGCTTGCCCAGCGGCTCCTGCCGGGCGTCGAGCTCGACCCGGATAGTGACGCTGTATTGCGCGCTCACAGCCAAGGTTCGCACCCCGCTCGCTCACGGAGAATCAGATATGCACGCTTCACTCGCGGGGCGCTCCTAGCCATGGTCGGCTATCGAATCAGATTCGGGCTGCACGCCCTCGCACGCCCGGCGCTAGCGTTGCCGCGATGATCGTCCGTCTCCTCGACCTCGGCCCCAAGGCCGTCGCTTCCCTGGCGCTGTGCCTCGGCCTGGTCGCCACGTCCGCAACGGCGGTCGCGCAGACCCCCGATCCCGCCGCTCCGTTGTTCGAGCCGGAGGCCGTCGCCGCGATCGAGCTGACGCTTCCCGGGGCCTCGATCGCCGCGCTGGAAGACCCTGGGAAATGGGAGCAATACCAGGACGGGACGTTCTCGCTGGCGATCACCGATGGCACGCCAGCGGGCGTGGGGGGGTCGTCGGCGCCGATCGACGTCGGCATCCGCCTCAAGGGAGAGGCGTCGTTCAAAACCCTGGCCGGCAAGGCGGCCTTCAAGGTCAAGTTCAACCACTCGGTCAAAGGTCAGAAGTTCCTCGGCCTGAAGACGCTGACCCTCAACAACATGGTCCAGGACCCGTCGATGCTGCACGAGGCCCTGTCCTATGAGGCGTTTCGTGCGGCCGGCGTCGCGGCGCCCCGCACCGGCTACGCCTATGTCCGCGTCAACGGCGATGACTACGGCCTCTATCTCAACGTCGAGACCATCGACGACGTCGCCCTGCTGCGCTGGTTCGAGGCGACGGGGCACCTTTACGAGGGCGCCTATGGCGCCGACGTGAGGCCGGGGGGCGCTGCCGCGTTCGAGGTCGATGAGGGTGACGAGGAGGACCTCGAAGACCTAGAGGCGCTGATCGCGGCCGCCAACCAGGAGGCGGGCGACTGGTCCGACGGCATGGCGGGGGTTGCGGACCTCTCGCAGATGATCCGCATGTGGGCGGTGGAGAGGTATGTCGGCCAGTGGGACGGCTACGCCGGGGTCGAGGGCGACCTGTCGCCAAACAACTTCTACCTGCACAGCGATCCGGCAGGCGTGTTCTCGATGCTCCCGTGGGGCACAGACCAGGCTTTGACCAGCGCCTTTCCGTTCGAAGGGAACGCCGGTTTGCTCTTCGACCGGTGTCTCGCCGACGCCAGCTGTGCGACCGCCTACGAAGACGCCCTTATCGAGATCGCAGGGGTGATCGCCGAGCTCGATCTCGACACCCGCGCCGCGGCCATCTCCGCCCTGCTGTCGCCCTGGCAGCAGCTCGACCCTCGTCTCGAATACGCCGCGCCCGAGATAGCCGCGGCGGTTGAGGCCACGCGGGCCTTCATCGCCGCTCGCCCCGGCGAGCTCGCTGGGTGGCTGGGGCGGGGGGAGGAGGGTGAGGGCGACGAGGACAAGGGCGAGGACCCTGCGGTCGAGGCGGCGCCTGCTGCCGCACGGGAAATCGATTCGCCGCAGGCTGCCGGGATGCGGCTCGGCCGGTCGAGCGTTGCGGACGGCATCCTCGCCACCCGCCTCGACCTCTCGCGGCCGGGCAGGGTCGTCAAGCGCGCAACGATCGCGACTGCGGCCGGTGTCGCCCAGGCGTGCGTCAGCCGCACGGAGGTGAGGGCGGCGGGCGGCGCCACGCTGCGCTGCCAGCTCTCCGCCGAGGTTCGCCGCCGGCTGCATGCGAGGTGGCTGCGGCTAAAGGTCGAGATCGCTTTCTCTCCCCACGGTGCGAGCCCTGAAACGGTCACCCGCACGATCCTCGCGCGCCGCTCCCCACTCGCGTAGCGCTCCTCGCCTCCGCGTGGGGGAGAAAGCGAAGCCCCGGTCGACTTTGTTGTCATATGGACAGCAAAGTCGACCCGGCCGATCTGGAAATCGCACGTATCGCAGCCCGGCAGCACGGTGTGATCTTGCATCGCCAGCTTCTTGCCACTGGCTTGGACCGGGCGAGGATTTCGAGGCGGGCACAGCGAGGTCGGTTGCACAGGCTGCATCGGGGCGTCTATTCAGTGGGATACGCCGTTCAGAGCATCGAGGGGCGTTGGATGGCAGCGGTGCTTGCCAGTGGCTCCGGTGCTGCGCTCAGCCACGGAAGCGCCGCAGCGCTCTGGGGCCTGTTGAGGCCCATGGAAGGACCCGTCGACGTGTCCGTTGCGACCCGTGCGGGCCGAGCCCGCCGCGTCGGCATCCGCTTGCATCGATGTGGGTCGCTGGGCCGCCACCACCTCACACGCCGCCGCGGTATTCCGGTGACGACTCCCGCCCGCACCATCGCGGACCTCCGAGCGTCGGTCTCGCCGGCGCTGGTCAGGCGAGCGATTCGGCAGGCGGAGATGCACGGCTACCCGCTCGGCGCCGTGATCGAAGCCGACGGCACGCGCAGCGACCTGGAGCGCGACTTTCTTCTGTTTTGCCGCCGTAATTGCATTCCCGAGCCTCGCGTCAACGTGCGCATCGGTCGCTGGACGGTTGACTTCCTCTGGCCGGCCGAGCGGCTCGTGGTCGAGACCGACAGCCATCGCTGGCATCGCGGCAGCGTCGCCTTCGAGGACGATCACGCTCGCGATCTCGATTTGCGTCGGCGCGGCTATGCGGTTCGTCACTTCACCGGACGCCAGATCCGGGAGGACGCGGTGGAGGTGATCGGCGACCTGCGGGAAGCGCTCGGGCTCGCCTCATAGAGTGGCGGAGTGGCTGCGAGCTCACCGAGAGGCGATGGGAAGCCGGAGCTCTTCCTGATCGACGGGAACTCGCTCGCCTACCGGGCGTTCTTCGCGCTGCCGGAGTCGATCGGGACCAGCGACGGGCGGCCGACCAATGCGATCTACGGGCTCGCCTCGATGCTGGTCAAGATCATCGACGAGCACCACCCTGCCGGCGTCGTCGTCGCCTGGGACGCGGGCATGTCGGGCCGCGAGGTCACCTACGACCTCTACAAGGCGCAGCGCAAACCCCGCCCCGACCTGCTTCGCGAGCAGTGGCCCCACCTGATGCCTCTGGTCGAGGCCTTCGGCTACACCAACGTCAAGGTCGAGGGCTACGAGGCCGACGACGTGATCGCCTCGCTCGCCCGCCAGGCGCGGGAGGAGGGGATCGAGGTGATGGTCGTCACCGGCGACCGCGACGCCTACCAGCTGGTCGACGAGGGGGTGCGGGTGATGAGCACCTCGCGCGGCATCACCGAGACCAAGATCTACGACCGCGACGCGGTCGAGGAGCGCTACGGGGTCCCGCCCGAGCTGATCACCGACCTGATGGGGCTGCGCGGCGACACCTCGGACAACATCCCGGGAGTCCCGGGGATCGGTGAGAAGACCGCGACCCAGCTGCTGCAGCAGTTCGGCTCCCTGGAGGGAGTGCTGGGCAGCGTCGAGGAGATCTCCGGCGCCAAGCGCAAACAGAACCTGGTCGAGCACGCCGACGACGCCCGCATGTCGAAGCAGCTGGCGACGCTCCAGTTTGAGATCGAGACCGGCGTCGACCTGGCGGCGGCGATGGGGGCGATGCCCGACCGCGGCGCCCTGCGCGAGTTCATGCGCGAGTTCGAGCTGCGGGCGGTGATGGAGCGCCTCGAAGAAGCGCTGCCGGACGGGGACGCGGTGCCGGGGCGTAAGGTGGAGACGGAGCTCGAGGTGGCGGTCGTGGAGGGCGTTCCCGCCGACATCGCCGCGGGCCCGGTCGCGCTGGCGATAGAAGGGCGCAGGTGGGCCGGCATGGCGAACGGGGCGGCGGTCGCCGGCGAGGCGAGCGCCGATGAGCTCGCTGTGGCCCTCGCTGACCGTCCGCTCGTCGCCCATGACGCCAAGTCGCTCGGCGGTGGCCGCCACGGCCTGCTCGCCGCCGCCGTCCGCGAGGGGGTCGAGCTGGCGATCGACCACGACACGATGCTCGCCGCCTACCTGCTGGAGCCGCAGCGGCGCACCTACGACCTGACCGAGCTCGCCGCCGACGCCGGGATCGGCCTCGCCGAGACCGAGGTCGCGGCGGCGGGCAAGGACTCGGACGACGGCCAGCTCTCGCTGGAGGACGATGGCGACGGCGAGGCCGGCCTCGACCCGGCCGAGGAGGCGCAGCTGGTCGCGGCGCTCGCCGAGGTCCAGCGCCCCCGCCTCGAGCAGCTGGGGCTGGAGACGCTCCTGCGCGAGGTCGAGCTGCCGCTCGTCCACGTCCTCGCCGCGATGGAACGCGAGGGGCTGAAGCTCGACGCCGAGCGGCTGGCCGAGGTCGGCGCCGGCTTCGGTGAGCGGATCGCCACCCTCGAAGCCGAGATCTACGAGCTCGCCGAGGAGGAGTTCACGATCGGCTCGCCGCAGCAGGTCGGCCGCGTCCTCTTCGAGAAGCTCGGCCTGACCCGCAAGCGCCGCGGCAAGACCGGCTTCTCGACCGACGCCCGCGTCCTCGCCCAGATCCGCGACGAGCACCCGATCGTCGAGAAGATCGAGTCCTGGCGCGAGCTGACCAAGCTGAAGAACACCTACCTCGACTCGCTCCCCGACCTGATCGACCCCGAGACCGGCCGCGTCCACACCACCTTCAACCAGGCGGCGACCACCACCGGCCGGCTCTCCAGCACCAACCCCAACCTGCAGAACATCCCGATCCGCACCGAGCTCGGCCGTCCCGTCCGCGCCTGCTTCGCCGCCGAGCGCGGCGCCCGTCTGCTCTCCGCCGACTACAGCCAGGTCGAGCTGCGGGTGCTCGCCCACGTCGCCGACGAGGACGTGCTGAAAAAGATCTTCGAGGCGGGCGAAGACGTCCACGCCGCTACCGCCGCCGAGGTCTTCGAGATCTCGCGCGACGAGGTCGACGTCGGCCAGCGCTCGAAGGCGAAGATGGTCAACTTCGGCATCGTCTACGGGCTGACCGGCTTCGGCCTCGCCGACCGGCTCAACATCCCACGCAAGGAGGGCGAGGAATTCGTCGCCCGCTACCTGGAGCGCTTCCCCGCAGTGCGCGCCTTCCGCGAGCAGGTGGTGGAGCAGGCGCAGGAGGAGGGCTACGTGACGACGCTGATGGGCCGCCGCCGACCGATCCCCGAGCTGCGCTCCGGCAACCCCAACACGCGGCGCCTAGGCGAGCGCCTCGCCGTCAACACGGTGATCCAGGGCACCGCGGCGGACATCATCAAGGTCGCGATGGTGCGCTGCCACCGAGCGCTGGGGGAGACCGGGACGAAGACCCGGCTCGTCCTCCAGATCCACGACGAGCTGCTCTTCGAGGGGCCGCCGGAGGAGATGGACGACGCCGCCGAGCTGGTGCGGCGCGAGATGTGCGCGGCCTACCCGCTCGACCCGGAGCTCGAGGTCGACGTCGGCATCGGCAAGGACTGGCTCGAGGCGAAGTGAGGAGCGGCGCAGATGGATAGAGGGCTGGCGGTGATGCTCACCGCCGTCGCCGGCGGCCTGATCGCCCTGCAGGCGCCGATCAACGCCGGGCTCGGCAAGTCGACCGGCAGCCTCCCCGCGGCCTTGGTGTCCTTCCTCGTCGGCACCGTCGCCCTGGCGGCGATCGTCGTCCTCAGTGGCAAGGCCGGCGGGCTCAGCTCGGCCTTCGACGTCAGCTGGTACTACCTGCTCGGCGGCCTGCTCGGCGCCGTCTACGTCGCCAACGCGCTGTTCGTCGTCTCGACGATCGGGGCGGGAGGGGTCGCGGCGGCGACGATCACCGGGCAGCTCACCGCCTCGGTGGCGATCGACCGCTTCGGCTGGTTCGGGCTCGACGAGGTGCCGCTTACGCCCGAGCGACTGCTCGGGGTGGCTCTGCTGCTGGTGGGGACGATCCTGGTCGTGCGCTAGCCAGCTCCGGCGGCGCGATCCGCAGGTAGTGACCGAAGGACCACTCGACGAAGCGCCTGACGCCGACGAGGCGGATCAGCGGAGCGAGGACCCGCGGCGGTATCCGCGGCACCAGTTTCTGCACCCGCAGCATCCAGCGGAACTTCCACTCGTGCGAGTCGTTGAACTCGGCGTAGCGGGCGGCGGCCTGCTCGCGGCTCTGCCGCCCCTCGACCACGTCGCGCAATTCGCGTCCCAGCGCGATCCCGAAGTAGAGCGCGGTGCGGATGCCCTCGGCGGTCAGCGGCAGGCAGTGGCCGGCGGAGTCGCCGGCGAAGAAGACGCCCGCCTCGGTGCCGCGGCGCAGCTTGTGAGGGATCCAATTCCCTTGGTAGCGGACCCGGTCGCGGCCAAGGTCCTCGGCCAGCAGCTCGGTCGTCTCGCGGACGTGGAAGCGCGGGTCGAAGGAGCCGACCCCGATCCGCAGCTCGTCGCGGGCGGGGAAGGACCAGCCGTAGCCGGCCGGCACGTAGCGGCGGTCGATCCAGACCTCCAGGTCCTCGCTCTGCCCGTCGGGATGCACCTCGAGCCCCCGCGAGAGCGGTGCGTCCGGGGGCTGGTAGCCGTCGCCGGCGGCCAGCATCCGGCGCCAGCCCAGCGCGTCGACGACGAGCGGCGCCGAGATCACACCGCGGTCGGTCTCGACGTGGATCGCGCCGTCGCCATTCGCGGGCCGGGCGCGGCCGTTCACCTTGGCGGTCTCGAAACGGGCGTCGCACTCGCGCCAGAGCAGCTCGCAGAGCTCGCGGTAGTCGAAGGTCGAGAAGGTCCAGGGGAGTTCCATGCGGGTGGTGCCGTGGGGGGTGTGGACGACCAGCTCGGAGAAGCGCTGGCGCTCGGCCTCCATCAGCCCGGTTGCGCGCAGCCACTCGGTCGGGATGCCACAGGCGGAGGTCTGGCGCTCGCCGATCTCGTAGCGGTCGACGACCAGCACGTCGGCGCCCGAGCCAGCCAGCTCCCGCGCCGTCGCGAGCCCCGCGAAGCTCGCCCCGCAGATCAGCACGTCGTGGCTGCCGGAGAGGGGCGTTCTTTCCTCGCCGCGTTTGGTCGCGCGTACCGGCACGACGGCAGCGTATCCCCTCTGGCATCATCTGCCGTCTTGCCCGTGACCGATACGACCGTTCAACCCACTACCCCCAGTCAACCCACGACCCCCGGCGCTTCTGCTCAGCCCAGCGCCCCGGCCGAGGGCGTTGGCGATCTCCTCACCGAAGTAGACGGCAAGCTCGTCCCCAATTACGCGGCGACGATGGTCTCCTTCGAGGAGGGGGACGTGGTCAAGGGCAAGGTCGTGCGGATCGACAAGGACGAGGTCCTAGTCGACATCGGCTACAAGTCGGAGGGGGTCATCCCCGCCAACGAGCTCTCGATCCGCAAGTCGGTCGACCCGGCCGACGAGGTCGAGCTGGGCGAAGAGGCCGATGCCCTAGTCCTCACCAAGGAAGACGCCGACGGCCGCCTGATCCTCTCCAAGAAGCGGGCTCGCTTCGAGAAGGCCTGGCGCCGCATCGAGGCCGCCGCCGAGTCGGGCGAACCGGTCGAAGGCAACGTGATCGAGGTCGTCAAGGGCGGCTTGATCCTCGACCTCGGCGTGCGCGGCTTCCTGCCCGCCTCGCTGGTCGACATCCGCCGGGTCCACAACCTCGACGAGTTCACGGGCCAGACGCTCGAATGCAAAGTGATCGAGCTCAACCGCAGCCGCAACAACGTGGTGCTCTCGCGGCGCGCCGTGCTCGAGGAAGAGCGCAAGGAGGTCCGCGAGCAGATCCTCGGCCGCCTCCAGCCCGGCCAGGTCGTCGAAGGCAAGATCTCCAACCTGGTCGATTTCGGCGCCTTCGTCGACCTCGACGGGATCGACGGCCTGATCCACATCTCCGAGCTTTCCTGGAGCCACGTCAACCACCCCTCCGAGGTGGTGGCGATCGGCGACACAGTGCGGATCAAAGTGCTCGACATCGACCGCGACCGCCAGCGCATCTCCCTCGGCCTGAAGCAGACCCAGGAGGACCCCTGGCAGCGGGTCATCAGCTCGCACCGTGCCGGTGACGTCCTGGCGGGCACCGTGACCAAGGTGGTCGCCTTCGGCGCCTTCGTCGAGATCCTGCCCGGAGTCGAGGGCCTGGTCCACATCTCCGAGCTCGCCGATCACCACGTCGAGAACCCGAGCGAGGTGGTCGAGCCGGGCGCAACGCTCGACGTCAAGATCCTCGAGATCGACGAAGAGCGGCGCCGCCTCTCGCTCAGCATCAAGCGGGTCGAGGGGCAGAAAATGGCGATGGGGGACCTCGGGCAGCAGATCGCTGCCGCGGAAGGGACTGACGATGAGGGTTCGGACGAGCCCTCGTCCGCGGGTCCTGTCGCCGCAGGGGACCCACCGCCCCCTCCGGCAGCTGAAGCTTCCTCGGGGGCGGTTCCCCCTACGGCGCCACCCGCGGAAGAGACGTCTGATGCCCCGGCCGATGAGGCAGAGGCTCCAGCCGCCGAGGAGCCCGCTGCGGTAGAGCAGGAGGCTCCAGCCGCCGAGGAGCAAGCTGAGGAGCCTGTGACTGAGACCGCTAAGCCGGAGCCCGAGGAACCAGCTGAGGGTGAAGAGGCTGGCCAGGAGGGTGAATCGGTCGAGGAACGGCCGGATGCGCCCGACGCCGACGACGCCACGTCCGACGACGCGGACGCTGGCGAGCAGGCAAGCGAGCCCGAGCAGGACTGAACGGCGGCCCGGGTGGCGAGGCCGCTGACCATTGGGCTGACCGGCGGGATCGCGGCCGGCAAGTCGGAGGCGCTGGCGGCATTCGAGCGGCTGGGCGCGGCGACGATCTCGAGCGACGCGGTGGTCCACGAGCTGCTCGACTCGGAGCCGCTGGTGGGAAGGCTGACCGAGCGCTGGGGGCCCGAGGTGGCGCCCGACGGTCAGGTCGACCGCGCCAAGGTCGGCGAGGTCGTCTTCGCCGATCGCGACGAGCTGAGCTGGCTCGAGGCCCAGATCCACCCCCTGGTGGGGGAGCGGATCGGCGCCTGGCTCGGCTCGCTGCCGGAGGGTGTCGACGTCGCCGTGGTCGAGGTGCCGCTGCTCTTCGAGTCCGGGATGGAGGGTGTCTTCGACACGACCCTCGCCGTCGTCGCCGGGGAGGAGCTGCGACGCGCCCGCGCCGAGGCACGCGGCCACGTCCTGGTCGACGAGCGCGAGACGCGCCAGCTGGCGCAAGGCGAGAAGGCCTCCCGGGCCGAGCACGTGATCGAGAACGAAGGAACGGTCGGGGATCTCGAACAGGCGCTGTCCGGCCTGGTCGAGAAGCTGAGGCGATGAAGCGAAAGACCAGGCGCAGGCGGCGGCGCCTGCTGTTCGGCAGCGCCGTTGTCGCGGCTGCGGGGATCTGCATAGCTCTGTTGCTCGGTGTGCCAGGAGAGCTCGACCGCGCGATCCAGGAGTTGACCCTGCCGCTGCGCCACGAGGACGTGATCCGCCAGCAGGCGAACGAAAAGGGCGTCGACGCTTCGCTGATCGCCGCTGTGATCTACGCCGAGTCGCGCTTCCGCGACCAGACCTCGCACGCGGGCGCCCGCGGGCTGATGCAGATCACGCCGACCACCGCCAACGAAATCGAGCGGCGCAGCGGCGGTACCAGCTTCAAGCTCGAGGATCTCTCCAACCCGGAAATCAACATCCGCTACGGCACCTTCCTCCTACGCGAACTGCTCGAGCGCTACGACGGCAACGACGTCGCCGCGCTGGCCGGCTACAACGCCGGCCCCAGTCACGCCGACAAGTGGGGCGGGTCCGGCATGTCGCTCGACGACATCGGCTTCGAGGAAACCCGCGGCTACGTCGAAGACGTGCTCGACAAGCAGAGCGCCTACCGCGACAGGTACACCGAGGAGTTGGGCTACAGATGACGCCGCGCTCCCGAGTCGGTGCCCTGGCGCTTGCCGTCGGCCTCGTCCTCGCCGACTCCTCGATCGTCGTCCTGGCGCTGCCGGAGATCTACCGCGAGCTCGACACCAGCGTCGCCGGGGTGACCTGGGTGCTGATCTCCTTCAACCTGGTGATGGCGATCGCCGCCGTCCCCGCCGCCCACCTCGCCCGTCGCTTCGGGCCCGGCCGGGCCGGCGCCGTCGGGCTCGCCGTCTTCGCCGGCGCCAGCCTCGCCTGTGGCCTCTCGGCCGAGCTCGGGACGCTGATCGCCGCCCGCTGCGTACAGGCGCTTGGCGGCGCAGCCGCGGTCACCGCGGCACTCGAGTTGCTGCCCGCGACGACCGGCTCGGAGCGCCGCGCCGTCGCCATCTGGGCAGCCGCCGGGGCGACCGGCGCCGCGCTGGGCCCGGCGCTGGGCGGCCTGCTCACCGAGCTCGTCTCCTGGCAGTCGATCTTCCTGCTCCAGGTGCCAGTGGCGATCGCCGCCGGGGCGCCGATCCTGGCCGTCGCCAGGCACGAGGCGGAGACCGGCATCCTGGCGGCCGAGCTGCGAAGAACGGGCCGCCCGCACCTGCTCGCCAACGTCGCCCTGGCGATGGTCTCGGCGGCGATCGCCGGCGCCCTCTTCCTGCTCGTCCTGCTCCTGATCGAGGGCTGGCGCATGACCCCGATCGGCGCCGCGATCGTGGTCAGCGCGATGCCGCTCGCCGCCTTCCTCGGCAGCCGGATCGGACCGCAGGTGGCCGAGGCCCGATCGCGTGCCGCCGCCGGCGCGATCCTCGTCTCCGGTGGGCTGGGCGGGCTGGCGCTGCTGCCGAAGGCCGAGATTGCGCTGACCGTACCGCCACAGATCCTCGTCGGCATCGGGCTCTCGCTGGTGCTCTCGGCGCTGACCGAGACGGCGCTCGCCGGCAAGGCGCCGCAGGCGATCCACGGTGGTTGGACGATCTCGGCTCGCCACGCCGGCGTAGTCATCGGCCTCCTGGCTCTGACCCCGATCTTCACCGACGACATCGCCGATCAGCGCCGCGACGCGATCGACGCCGGCACCGCCGTCGTTCTCGACTCCCCCGTCAGCCCGCTGCTGAAGCTGGAGCTGGCGCAGCGGATCGAGGACCGGCTGGACGAGGAGCGGGGGAGGGTGCCGACTATCGGCCCAGCCTTCGAGCCGCTGCCCGACGACCCGGAGGAGCGCGAGGAAGTCGTACAGCTGCGCGACGAACTCCAGGAGCAGCTCAACCGCGGCGCCACCCATGCCTTCAGCCCCTCCTTCGGGCTCGCCGCCCTGATCGGCCTCTTGGCCCTGATCCCGATCGGCCTCGCGCGTAGGGTTGACCTGTGACGATCGAGCGCAAAGGGTGGTTCCTGATCGCCGGCTCGGTCGTCGCTGCGGCGGCGCTGGTCCTCGCTTACCTGGCGGCGGGCGGCTCCTCCTACGCCCCGGCGCAGGTCCAGGACCCCTGCCAGGAGCGGCCCTGGGGAGAACCCGAAGGGCTGGAGCAGCTGGCCCAGCGGTTCTCGCTCTCGGCGCTCGACGGGGCCGCCTGCGAGCTCGGCGTCAGCCGGGAGACCCTGGCCCGCGCCCTGGCCACGCCAGAGTCGCGTGAGCGGTTCAGCCGCCGCTACGAGATCGACGATCGTCAGCTGGCCCGTGCCGTCCGCGCCGGCCTGCTGCGAGCGGTCGCCGACGCCGAAGAAGCCGGCGCCCTCAGTCCGCTGATCGGTGGGCCGCTGCGCGAGACGCTGCGCCGGATCCCGCTCGATCAGGCGATCGAACTGATCGACGACGCCGAAGCCCTGCTCAACCAGCTGCAGAGCTTCCTCGGCCCGGCGCAGGGCCTGCTCGAACAGTTCCTGCCCTGAAATTAGTCAAAATTTCTTGACTTTTCAGGGTGCGGAAATTATGTTAACCCGATGCATCGTCCCAGTCGCAGCCGGGTCGCGGTCGTTTTCCTCGCCCTGCTCACCCTGGCCCTGACATGGGCCACATCTTCGCCGGCATCGGATACCAAGACCTCCTACGGGGTTGCCGACCGGGTCACGGCCGGGGCGAAGTCGCAGAGAGGCGATGCTCGCAGGGAGGCCAAGGGCATTCGCTACGACTACCGGGGCCGCTCCCTGCTGAGCTATGTCCACTTATCGCAATGGAAATGGCCTGAAAACCCCCTCGTCGGCACGCTGACCTACTGCATACAGAACGGAACCGCGGACATCACCGGGACCGAAGAGAACAAAGCGATCAAAACCGCGTTCGGAATATGGGACGCAGCAGCGGCGAGGGTCGAATTCAAAGAAAGCTGCCCCACCGCCACGATCCTGGTGTCATGGGGGGAAGGGGAACACGGGGACGGGTTCCCATTCGACGGGGAAAACAAAACTCTGGCGCATGCGTTTCTGCCGCATCAGAAATTCGACGGAGACATCCACTTCGACGACGCGGAGAAATGGACGCTCGAAGAAAGAGCGACCTCAGCGCAGCCGATCGATCTGGTGACCGTCGCCGCGCATGAGATCGGCCATTCCCTGGGCTTCGATCACTCGGCAGACAAAACCGCGCTGATGTGGGAAACCTACACTCAGAGCCACAGGTTCCTCGGCGCGGACGACAAAAAAGCCCTGGAAGACTTATACACGGTCATCGACGACTAGCTGGTCGTCTCAACCGCCCTTACTTGTACTTGTAGCGCTTGCGGTCGGGCAGCCAGGCGATTCCCTCGCAGAGCTGTTCCGGCGTCGTGTCGAGGGCGCCGGAGAGCTTGATGATCGTGCCCAGGCGCGGCTCACGTCCGCCGCGCTCGAGCAGGGAGATCTCTGTGCGGTGGAGCTCGCAGCGGTACCCCAACTCCTCCTGTGAGACGCCGGCCTTTTGGCGCGCTTTGCGCAAATTAATCGAAAAACGCTCGCGTGGTTTCATTCGGGGGATTCTCTGTCTTCAACGACAGAAGCTCTACAGACAAAGGGACGACAGACAAAACCGCACGTTTATAATACGGATCAGCTGCGCGTGGCGCGCCAGACCCACACCATCGCCAGCGGTTGCAGCGGCAGCCGCGCCCACAGCGCCCAGCGCGGGACGCGCTTCAGGTCGAGCCCCTCGACCTGCTCCGGGTTGACCGCCATGTGCACGTTGGCGGGGAAGACGGCGACCAGCAGCGCCAGCAGCCACCAGCGCGCGAGGCGCCGTGTCCTCGGGTGCAGCACCGCCGCGCCGCCGGCGATCTCGGCCACGCCGCTGACGATCACCGCCTCACGGTGCATGGGCAGCGACGGCGGCATGGTCGCTTCGTAGCTGCGCGGGATCACGAAGTGCATCGTGCCGGCGAAGGCGAAGAAACCTGCCAAAGCTTTTTGCGAGCGCCTCATCGGCCCGGCAGTCTAAGGTGAATCGCCGTGCCAGAGTTCAAGCTCAACCCCGCCTACACACCGACCGCCGACCAGCCGAAGGCGATCGCGGGGCTGGCCGAGGGCCTCGGCAAGGGGGAGCGCTTCCAGACGCTGCTGGGCGCGACCGGCACCGGCAAGACCTTCACCATGGCCGGCACGATCGAGGCGGTGCAGCGCCCCGCCCTGGTCATCGCCCACAACAAGACGCTGGCCGCGCAGCTCTGCAACGAGTTCCGCGAGTTCTTCCCCGACAACGCGGTCGAGTACTTCGTCTCCTATTACGACTACTACCAGCCCGAGGCCTACGTCCCGGCCCAGGACCTCTACATCGAGAAGGACTCCTCGATCAACGACGAGATCGACCGGCTGCGCCATGCCGCCACCGCCGCGCTCTTCGCCCGCCGCGACGTGATCATCGTCGCCTCGGTCTCCTGCATCTACGGGATCGGCTCGCCGCAGGTCTACAACGAGAAGATGCAGCTGTTCAAGGTCGGCGCGGAGATCGACCGCGACGAGGTGCTGCGCAAGCTGATCAAGATGCAGTATCAGCGCAACGACGCGGCGCTCGGGCGCGGCGCCTTCCGGGTGCGCGGCGAGGTGCTGGAGATCATGCCCTCCTACGCCGAGACCGCCTACCGGATCGCCCTCTTCGGCGACGAGATCGAGGGCATCCAGCACTTCGATCCGCTCAGCGGCGAGATCCTCGACACGATCGACCACGTCTCGGTCTGGCCCGCTTCTCACTACGTGACCAAGGACGAGACGCTGGAGCGCGCGGTCGAGGAGATCCGGGCCGAACTCGAGGCGCGCACCGCCGAGCTCGAGGGCGAAGGCAAGCAGCTGGAGGCGCACCGGCTGCGCCAGCGCACCGCCTACGACATCGAGATGCTGAAGGAGATCGGCTTCACCTCGGGGATCGAGAACTACTCGCGCATCCTCGACGGCCGCCCGCCCGGCAGCCCGCCGCATACCCTGATCGACTACTTCCCCGAGGATTTCGTCTGCTTCGTCGACGAGTCCCACCAGACGATCCCCCAGATCGGCGGCATGTACGAGGGGGACCGCTCGCGCAAGTCGACTCTGGTCGACTACGGCTTCCGCCTGCCCTCGGCGATCGACAACCGGCCGCTCAAGTTCGACGAGTTCCTCGCCCGGGTCGACCAATTGGTGATGGTCTCGGCGACCCCGGGCCCATTCGAGCGGGCCGAGGCGACGCGGACGGTCGAGCAGATCGTACGCCCGACGGGAATCGTCGACCCCTTCATCGAGCTGCGCGAGACGAGGAACCAGATCGACGACCTGATGAACGAGATCAAGGCCCGGGCCGAGGCCTCCGAGCGGACGCTGGTGACGACGCTGACCAAGAAGATGGCCGAGGACCTGACCGCCTACCTGCTCGAGTACGGGATCAAGGTGCGCTACCTGCACTCCGAGGTCGACACGCTGGAGCGGATCCAGATCGTGCGCGAGCTGCGGCTCGGCGAGTACGACGTGCTGGTTGGGGTCAACCTGCTGCGCGAGGGGCTCGACCTGCCCGAGGTCTCGCTGGTCGCGATCCTCGACGCCGACAAGGAGGGCTTCCTGCGCGGCGAGACCAGCCTCGTGCAGACGATCGGCCGCGCCGCCCGCAACGTCAACGGGCGGGTGCTGATGTACGCCGACAAGGAGACCGACGCGATGCGGGCGGCGATGCGCGAGACCGACCGCCGCCGCGCGATCCAGCTCGCCTACAACGAGGAGCACGGGATCACCCCGGAGACGGTGCGCAAGGGCATCTCCGAGATGAGCGAGTTCCTGGCGATGGAGGACCGGGCCCCGCGCAAGCGTCGCGCGCGTCGCGCCACCGACGTCGACGACCCGGCCGAGCTGGAGCGGACGATCGTCTCGCTCGAGGAGGAGATGCTCGCCGCCGCCGATGACCTGCGCTTCGAGGAGGCGGCACGGATCCGCGACGAGCTGAAGGAGCTGCGCCGCGACCTCGAAGGGATGCGGGCGGGGGCCTGAGGGCCCTCTCCGGCCCCCGCGCGCCGGTCGGGCTAGGCCAGCACCTTCGCCGCCTTGGCGCTGTCGGCGTAGAACTCGCCGCGGGCGATCTTGCCGTCCGCGAACCGGAGCAGGTGGGCGAATGGCGACTCGAAGCTGCCGCCCTCGTTCCCGGCGCGCTGCGTGCCCCTGACGATCACCCACTCGCCGCCGTCGATGAACTCCTCCGGCTCGATGCTGAACGACGACCAGTAATTGGGGATCTGGGCGAAGTTGCCGAGGATCTCGTCTCGGCCCCTGGTTTCGCCGCCGAGCGGCAGCTCGTCCGAGGTGAGCCAGGTGCTGTCCTCGGTCATCATCTCCTTCAGTGCCTCGAGGTCGCCGCGTGCGAAGGCCTCATAGGCGGACTGGGCGGTGTCAACGTTCGACATCTCTCCTCCTCTGTGTTGACGGCCCTGCCTGACTTGAAGCTACTCCCGAACCTGCGTGTCGGCAAGCGTCCTTAATCCACCAGGTAGGTTCTGCTCGTGCTCCGCACCCAGCACGAGGTCCGCACCGCTGACGGAAGCCTGCTGGTGGTCGAGGTAGGCGGTCCAGGGCAGGGCGATGTCGTTTTCTGGCATCACGGCATCCCCGGCTCTCGCTTCCGTGACCGGGAACTGCTCGAGGTGGGCGCCGCCAGGGGCTTGCGTCACGTCTCTTACTCGCGCCCCGGCTACGAAGGCTCGGATCGCCAGGCGGGGCGAGGAATCGTCGACTGCGCACGCGACGTGAGGGCGATCGTCGATCAGCTCGGGCTCGATAGCGGTTTCGTGGTGGGGGAATCGGGAGGCGGCCCGCATGCGCTTGCCCAGGCGGCATCGCTGCCCGAATGGACGCGCGCTGTGGCGGTGATCGTCGGACCGGCGCCCTATGAAGCCAAAGGGCTCGATTGGTTCGCGGGCATGGCAGAGGGGAACCGTGTGGAATTCGGCGCGATGATGGCCGGCGACGCAGAGTGGCTGGCCTTCCTGAAAGCCAGGCTCGGCAAGATCGGAGCTGCTGGCGATCTGCGACAACTCTTCGAGGCACTCGAGGGTGACGATCTCTTCACCGACGCGGATTTCCAGAGCCTCGAAAGAGATGGCCTTCAGGACGAAGTGATGCTCGCCTGGAAGCGAATAGCCGCAAGCGGGCTCTGGGGCTGGTTCGACGACGGCAAGGCCCTCTTCCGTGATTGGGGATTTGGCCTCGACGAAGTGGATGCTCCGGTCGCTGTTTGGCACGGGGCGGACGATCGGGCGGTTCCGGTCACCCACGCCAAGTGGGTTGCCGACAACCTTTCGAACGCCGCGCTCCATCTACTCTGTGGAGAGGGTCACGGTTCGTCCATGGACCGCTACGGCGAGATCCTCGACCACCTCCTCGCATCCGACTCGTAATCCCCCGCCCCCTCGTAGGCTGACTTTGTCGTTTGTAGTCCGCATGCACGAAAAAAGGCGAACTGACCAGGGTCTAGAGGGGGAGTGCTAGCTGGCGGCGGCGCTGGGCGAGCAGGCGGCGAACACGTTGGGTCACGGCTCGTGGTTCTTGCTCGATGCGTAGACCGGTGAGTCTGATCATCTCGATGCCTGTCAGCTTGAGGTTCTCTTGTCGCCGTCGGTCCTTCTCGAAGGCAGCGGGATCGCCGTGGTGGTCGTAGGTATCGAGTTCCACAGCGAAACGCTCGGCCGGCCAGTAGGCGTCTAGCTCGTAGCCCTCGATGAAGAAATTCATCGAGGGCTGTGGCAGGCCCGTGGCCTTGACGAGCTCCAAGAAGCGGCGCTCCAGCCCGGAGCGTGTAAATGTCGCCGTTCGGTAAGCCCCCAAGCCCTCGCGCAGCCGCGCCACACCACGGAAGCCCTGACTGCGAGATATCAGATCATCGATGGCGATCAGGTCGAGCAGGCCCAAGCGATGGGCGTTGCTAAGAGCGTGACCGAGGAACCATGGGTCGACGGCGGCAAAGTCCAGAAGCGTCCGGGGTACGGACGTGACGGGGATGCCTTCCCAGGAGTTCATGTCGTTGCGCTCGAGCGCACGGGCGCTGTGCACGCGGATCGCAGCCCGGGTGCGACGAGGGCTCGAGGCCGTCACCTCGATGGGGGAGAAGAATCGCCTGGTCAGTCCCCACAGCCATGCGGCGGATCGATGGCTCAGCAGCGCTCCTTCGCCACAGCCGATGACTGCGGCGAAGCACCTGCCCTCTCGCGAAACCGCGGCGTGGCCAACCGCGTAGACGCCGCGATGGATACGGTGAAGCCTTCCGGTATGCCTCGCGTGTCGGCGAGCTTCCGGGGAGTACCCCAACTCCTCGAGCTGTCGCGTAGAGACAACCCCATGCTGCTCCTTGGCCAGCCCTGCCAACCCCTGGTGACTTCGTCTTTCTTCCTGCATACGGACTGCTAAGGGCGAAGTCAGCCTAAGTTCTTCCCTCCGAACATCTGTTCGCCTGCCTATGATGGGGAGTGAGTGGCCGCTTCCGATCGAATCGTCATCTCCGGCGCCCGTGAGCACAACCTCAAGGGCATCGACGTCGAGCTGCCCCGCGATGCGCTGATCGTGATCACGGGGCTCTCGGGGTCGGGCAAGTCGAGCCTCGCCTTCGACACGATCTACGCCGAGGGGCAGCGCCGCTACGTCGAGTCGCTCTCCGCCTACGCGCGCCAGTTCCTCGGCCTGATGGAGAAGCCGGACGTCGACTCGATCGAGGGGCTTTCGCCGGCGATCTCGATCGATCAGAAGACGACCTCGCGCAACCCGCGCTCGACGGTCGGCACCGTGACCGAGATCTACGACTACCTGCGCCTGCTCTGGGCGCGGATCGGGATCCCGCACTGCCCCAAATGCGGGGCGGAGATCACCGGCCAGACGCAGGAGCAGATCGTCGACCGGCTGATGACCCTGGAAGAGGGAATCAAGTTCATGGTGATGGCGCCGGTCGTGCGCGGACGCAAGGGCGAGTACGGGAAGCTGTTCGAGCAGCTGCGGCTGGAGGGCTACTCGCGGGTCGAGGTCGACGGCGAGCTGCGCCGCCTCGACGAGGAGATCGTCCTCGACAAGAAGTTCAAACACGACATCTCGGTCGTCGTCGACCGGCTGACGATGAAGCCGGACCTGCGCCGCCGCCTCTCCGAGTCGGTCGAGGCCGCCGCCGGTCTGGCTGGAGGGCTGGTCGAGATCGAGATCGTCGACGGCGAGACGCTGGTGTTCAGCGAGAAATTCGCCTGCCTCGAGTGCGGCACCTCGATTCCCGAGCTTGAGCCGCGGATCTTCTCCTTCAACTCGCCGCACGGCGCTTGCGAGCGCTGCCACGGACTCGGCTTCCAGCGCGTGATCGACCCCGAGCTGGTCGTCCCCGACCCGACTCTCTCGCTCGCTGAGGGGGCACTGCAGCCCTGGAACCGCGGCGTCACCGCCTACTGGCGTCGTCTGATCGCCGCCGTCGCCGAGGACTATGGGATCGATGCCGAGAAGCCCTGGGCGAAGCTGAAGAAATCCGAGAAAGACGTCTTCCTCTACGGCACCGACGGCGAGCGTCACCTCGTCACCTACACCAACCGCCACGGCCGCCGCCGCTCCTACAAAGTCCGCTTCGAGGGAATCGTCAACAACCTCGAGCGCCGCTACGAGGAGACCGACTCGGAGACCAACCGCGAGCGGATCGAGGGCTACATGGCGGAGCAGCCCTGTCCGGCCTGCGAGGGGGCTCGGCTTCGCCCCGAGACGCTCGCGGTCAAGGTCGGCGGGATCAGCATCGCCGAGCTGACCGAGATGTCGGCGCGGGCGGCCTCGGCCTGGGTCGAGTCGCTGCAGCTGAGCGAGACCGAGCGCGCGATCGCCCGCCTGATCGTGCGCGAGATCTCCGAACGGCTCGCCTTCCTCGAGAACGTCGGCATCGGCTACCTCTCGCTGGCCCGCTCGGCCCGCTCGCTCTCCGGCGGCGAGGCGCAGCGAATCCGCCTGGCGACGCAGATCGGCTCCAGCCTGGTCGGCGTGATGTACGTGCTCGACGAGCCCTCGATCGGACTGCACCAGCGCGACAACGAGAAGCTGATCGCGACGCTCGACCGCCTTCGCGACCTCGGCAACACGGTGATCGTGGTCGAGCACGACGAGGGCACGATGCTCGCCGCCGACCATCTCGTTGACCTCGGCCCAGGCGCCGGCGAGCACGGCGGCCACGTGATCGCCGCCGGCCCTCCCGCCGCGGTCGTCAAGGACTCCGCCTCGCTCACCGGCCAGTACCTCTCCGGCAAGCGGCGGATCGAGGTGCCGGAGGAGCGTCGCGCGCCGCGCGGGGCGCTGGTCGTGCGCGGCGCCCGCGAACACAACCTGAAGGAGATCGACGTGGCGGTGCCGCTGGGCGTGCTCTGCTGCGTCACCGGCGTCTCGGGGTCCGGAAAGTCGACCCTGGTCAACGAGACGCTCCACCATGCCGTCGCCAACCGCCTGCACCAGGCAAAGCTCCGTCCCGGGGCGCACGATGGGATCGACGGCCTCAGCCAGGTCGACAAGATCATCAACATCGACCAGTCGCCGATCGGCCGCACGCCGCGCTCCAACCCGGCCACCTACACGAAGATCTTCGACCACATCCGCGAGCTCTTCGCCCAGACCCAGGAGGCGCGGGCGCGCGGCTACAAGCCGGGCCGGTTCAGCTTCAACGTCAAGGGCGGGCGCTGCGAGGTTTGCCGCGGCGACGGCCAGATCAAGATCGAGATGCACTTCCTGCCCGATGTCTACGTGCCCTGCGAGCAGTGCCACGGCAAGCGCTACAACCGCGAGACCCTGGAGGTCCGCTTCAAGGGCAAGAGCATCGGCGACGTGCTCGAGATGTCGGTCGAGGAAGCGGTGAAGTTCTTCGAGAACGTGCCCAAGATCGCCCGTCGCCTGCGCACCCTGCACGACGTCGGCCTCGACTACATCCGCCTCGGCCAGCCCGCGACCACGCTCTCCGGCGGCGAGGCGCAGCGCGTGAAGCTGGCGACCGAGCTCTCCAAGATCGCCACCGGCGACACCCTCTACATCCTCGACGAGCCGACCACCGGCCTGCACTTCGCCGATGTGCAGCGCCTGCTCGACGTGCTCGATCGACTCGTCGACGCTGGCAACACGGTGGTCGTGATCGAGCACAACCTCGACGTGATCAAGACCGCGGACCACCTGATCGACCTCGGCCCCGAGGGGGGCGAGGAGGGGGGAAAGGTGATCGCCACCGGTACTCCCGAGGAGATCGCCGCGGTCGAGGGCTCCTACACCGGCCGCTATCTCGCCGGGCTGCTCGCACCGGCGAAACCGGCGAGGACGAAACGCGCTGCGCGCAAGCGCCGCGAGCCCGTCGCCGCCTAGCCCTTCCGCGCCCGCCTGCTTAAAAGCGCGGCTCCCCGGGTAAAGCGGAGCTGACGGGCGGGAAAAGGAGAACGATGATGTCGAGCTTTGTCGGTTTGAGGCGAGTCTCGGTGCTGCTGGCGGCCCTGCTTGCCATCTCCCTCACGATCGCCGCCTGCGGGGACGACGATGAAGACGGCGGAAGCGGCGGTGGCGGCGGACCGACCATCGCTCTGCTCCTTCCCGAGAACCAGACACCGCGCTACGAGTCGGCGGATCGCCCCTACTTCGAAGAAAAGATCGAAGAGATCTGCCCCGACTGCGAGATCCTCTACAGCAACGCCACCGAGGACGCCTCCAAGCAGCAGAGTCAGGTCGAAGCGGCGCTGACCCAGGGCGCCGATGTGCTGGTCCTCGACCCGGTCGACGCGGCCTCGGCGGCGTCGAGCGTTCAACGGGCGAGCCAGCAGAACGTGCCGGTGCTGAGCTACGACCGCCTCATCCTCGGCGCTCCCGACCTCGCGGTCTACGTCTCCTTCGACAACGTGCGGGTCGGCGAACTGCAGGCCGAATCGCTCTCGAAAAGGCTGAAAGAAGACGGCAGCCCGAAAGGGCCGATCGTGAAGATCAACGGCGACCCGGCTGACAGCAACGCGGCTCTCTTCAAGGAGGGCTCGAACAAAGGGCTCGAGTCCGCCGGTGTCGAGATCGCGAGGGAATACGACACGCCTGGCTGGCTGGCGAGCAATGCCCAGAACGAGATGCAGCAGGCGATCACGGCGCTCGGCAAAGACGGCTTCGCCGGTGTCTACGCAGCCAACGACGACACCGGCGGCGGCGCGATCGCGGCGATGAAAGGCGCCGGTATCGATCCCGCCGAACGTCCCACCACAGGTCAGGACGCGACGGTCGCCGGAGTCCAGCGCATCCTCGTTGGGCAGCAGTACATGACCGTCTACAAGGCGATCAAACCGCAGGCCTCGATCGCCGCCGAAATCGCCGTCGACCTGGCCGAAGGCAAAGAAGTTCCGCAGGGCAAAATCACGGACGAACTGGATAACGAAGCGGAGAAAGTCCCCTCGATCCTGCTCGAACCGGTCGCGGTGACGAAAGACAACGTCAAACAGACGGTGATCGCGGACGAATTCATCACGCCCGACGAACTCTGCACCGGCGCATACGCGAAAGCCTGCGAAGAAGCGGGCATCTCCTAGCGGAGAGCATGCGATGAGCACTGACGCCCCGTTGCTCGAGGTCGACGGGGTCAGCAAGAGGTTCGGCCCGGTCCAGGCTCTGGACCGGGTCGACTTCGAGGTCCGCTCCGGCGAGGTCGTCGGCCTGGTCGGCGACAACGGGGCCGGCAAGTCGACCCTGGTGAAGACGGTCGCCGGCATCTATTCGCTCGATGACGGCAGCATCCGCTTCGCCGGCGAGCGGGTCTCGATCTCCCGCCCCCAGGACGCGACCGCGCTCGGGATCGCCACCGTCTACCAGGACCTCGCCCTCTGCGACAACCTCGACGTCGTCGCCAATCTCTTCCTCGGCCGCGAGGAGATCTCCCCGGGGCCGGGCCAGGTCTCGCGCGAGCTCGACGAGGCGAAGATGGAGCACCGGACGGAGGAGCTGCTCTCCGGCTTGGCGGTGACGATCCCCAGCCTGCGCAGCGAGGTCGGGACGCTCTCCGGCGGCCAGCGCCAGCAGGTCGCCGTCGCCCGCTCGCTGCTCGGCGAGCCCAAGGTCGTGCTGCTGGACGAGCCGACGGCGGCGCTCGGCGTGGCGCAGACCGCTCAGGTGCTGGAGCTGATCCGGCGCCTGCGCGAGCGCGGTCTGGGCGTGGTCGTGATCAGCCACAACCTCGCCGACGTCTTCGAGGTCGCCGATCGCATCGTCGTCCTCCGCCTCGGCCGTGCCGCGGGCAGCTTCGACGCCGAAAGGACCACCGAGGAGCACGTCGTCTCGGCGATCACCGGCGCCGGCGAACGGAACGACAAATGACCCGCCGCGAGACCCTGAGGCGCTTCGTCCAGGGCGACCTCGCCTCGCTGCGCGTCGTGCTCGGACTGGCGGTGATCTGGATCATCTTCCAGACCCAGAACGACCGCTTCCTCTCGGCCGAGAACCTCACCAACCTGATGCTGCAGATCACCGCGGTGGGGCTGATCTCGATCGGCGTCGTCTACGTGCTGCTGCTGGGCGAGATCGACCTCTCCGTCGGTGCGGTCAGCGGCCTGGCCGCAGCCGTGGTGGCCGTGCTCAACGTCAAGCACGGCTGGAACCCGTACTTGGCGATCGCCGCCGGCGTGGCGACGGGAATGGCGATCGGCGTGCTCCAGGGGTTCCTCTTCAGCCGCTTCGGCGTCCCCTCCTTCGTCGTCACCCTGGCAGGGCTGCTGGCGTGGCAGGGAGCGCTGCTGCAGGTGCTCGGCTCGACCGGGTCGATCAACATCACCGACCCGAAGATCACCGGGCTCGCCAACACCTTCTACTCCGACACCGTCGGCTGGATCTTCGCCGCGGTGGCGATCGTCCTCTACGCCGGGATCGTCTTTGCCAACCATCGCCGCCGCGTCGCCGCCGGGCTAGGCGCGGAGAACCAGGCGATGCTGGTGCTGCGGGTGGTCCTGGTCGCGGCGGTCGCGATCGTCGCCGTCGCGGTGCTCAACTCCGACCGCGGGGTTCCGCTCGCCCTGTTGATCCTGATCGCCTTCGTCGTCGGCATGGAATACGTCGCCAAGCGGACCAGGTTCGGCCGCCACGTCTTCGCCGTCGGCGGCAGCGCCGAGGCGGCGCGCCGCGCCGGCATCGCGATCGACCGGGTCCGGATCGCGGCCTTCGGAATCGCCGGCACGATGGCCGCGATCGGTGGCATTCTCGCCGCCTCGCGGCTGCTCGCGGTCAACCAGAACTCGGGCGGCAGCGAACTGCTGCTGCTGGCGATCGCCGGGCCGGTGATCGCGGGAACCAGCCTCTTCGGTGGCCGCGGGGCGGTCTGGACCGCCCTGCTCGGCGCGCTCGTGATCGGCTCGATCTCCAACGGCATGGACCTGCTCGCGCTCTCCTCGGCGGTCAAGTTCATGGTCACCGGCGGCGTCCTGTTGCTCGCCGTGATCGTCGACGCGATCGCCCGTCAGCAGCGCCAGGCCGCTGGCCGCGTCTAACGGGCGAAGAGGAGGGAGGCGCCGACGGCCCCTCCGAGATCGCCGAGCGCTGCGACCTTCAGCGCCGGCGGGCGCTCGTCGACGAAGAGGTGCTTGCCCATCTCCTTGCCGAGGGCGTCCATGTAGCGCTGGCCGAAGCGCTCGCCGAGCCCGCCGCCGATCACCACCGCCTCGGGGTCGATCAGGTTGACGGCGGAGGCGACGCCGGTGCCGAGCATCTCGATCGCGCGCTCGATCAGCTTGGTCGCGAGGTCGTCGCCGTGGTCGATCGCCCGCTCCCAGATGCCGCTGGTCAGCCGCTCGCGCCCGTGCTTGTGCATCAGCTTGAAGAGGTCCGTCTTGACACCCTCCTCATGCTGGCGCCGCGCCTCCGCTTCCATCGCCGCCCGCCCGGCGTAGGCCTCCATGCAGCCCTTGCGGCCGCAGGGGCACTTGGCCCCGCCGCGCTTGACGACCATGTGACCGATCTCGCCGGCCGCTCCACGGCCCAGCCAGGGCTTGCCGTCGAGGATCAGCCCGCCGCCGACTCCGGTGCCCCACCAGACGCCGAGAACCGAGCCGTAGGGGCTGCCGGCGCCAAGGTGGTACTCGCCTTCGACCGCGACCTGGACGTCGTTGCCGACCCGCACCCCCGTGCCCAGCGCCTGCCGCAGCGTCTCCGCGAGCGGAAAGCTGCCGTCCCAGCCGGGCAGGTTGCGGGCGGCGGAGACGACGCCGGTTTCCTCGTCGACGTCGCCGGGGGAGCCGACGCCGACGCCCTCCAGGGCGCCGGTCTCGACTCCGGCCTGCTCGGCGGCCTCGCGCAGGGCCGCCGCCATCTCTTCGGCCACGTTCGCGGGGCCGCCGCTGGTCGGGGTCGGCCGCCGCGCCTCGCCGAGGACCTTGCCGTTCGCATCGACGATAGCCGCCTGGATCTTCGTCCCGCCGAGGTCGATGCCACCGCGCAGATCCGTCACGTGCGTCAGTCTATGCGCGGTGCAGAGCGGCTGGCGCATCTGGTGGGCGAAGCGGCGCTGGTACGAGCGCAACCGGCGCCTCGGACGCCGCTGGCGGGTGGCCCGCCACGCCGCTCGCGGCGGCTTCTACGTCCGCCACCCGTTCGAGGGCGAGCTGCTCGAGGCGCTCGACGAGGGTCGCCTGCGGATCGGCGAAGGCACCCTGTTCGAGCCCGGCTGCTGGCTGACCCTGGCGCCGGAGGCCGAGATCGAGATCGGCGCCGGCTGCTTCCTCAACCGCAACACGATGCTCGCCGCCCTCGAGCGGATCGAGATCGGCGACCACACGATGCTCGCCAACGGCTGCTTCGTCGGCGACTCGGCCCATCGCTTCGATGATCCCGAGACCCCGATCACCCAGCAGGGCTTCACCTCGAAGGGCCCGGTCAGGATCGGCTCCAACTGCTGGCTGGGCGCCAACGTCGTCGTCACCAGCGGCGTCACGATCGGCGGCCGCTGCGTAATCGGCGCCAACTCCGTCGTGACCACCGACCTACCTCCTCACTCGATCGCTGCTGGTGTCCCCGCCAAGGTCCTGAAGAGGATCGACTATGGGGAGGAGGGGATGGGTAGGGGTTCCGCTTAACTTTTTCGGTGGAGCGACTCAGGCTGTCCGAGAGCCGGTCGCCGAAAAAGTACAAGACGCTTCACCCCTACCCATCCCCTCCTACGACAGCGGCTCCCAATCCCACGCCGCTGGAGAAGCCAGGCTTTCCTGGTCGAGGTAGCGCTGGAATTCCGCCAGCTCCACCGGTTCGACGCCGTAGACGTGGTCGGGTTCCGGGAAGTGGCGCGAGCGAACCTCCTCTACGTAGGTTCGCACTCCGCCGACCATCTCGTCGTGGACGTTCGCGTAGCGCTTGACGAATTTGGCCATGCGCCCGGTGGTGATCCCGAGCAGGTCGTGGAAGACGAGCACCTGGCCTGAGGTCGCTGGGCCGGCGCCGATCCCGATCGTCGCCACCTCGAGCTTCTCGACGATCGCCTCGGTCACCGCCGCGGGCACGGCCTCGAAGACGACCGCGAAGCAGCCGACCGACTGCAGCGCAAGTGCATCCTCGCAGAGGCGGATCGCGCTCTGGGCGGTCTTGCCCTGCGCCTTGTAGCCGCCGAGCGCGGTCGCCGTCTGGGGGGTGAGGCCGACGTGGCCCATCGTCGGGATCCCGGAGCGGACGATCGCCCGCGCGCGCTCGACCGAGGTGCCTCCCGCCTCCAGCTTGACCGCCTGGCAGCCGGTCTCCTTGACCAGGCGCTGGGCGTTCTGCACGGCGAGCTCGTTGCTCGCCTCGTAGCTGCCCATCGGCATGTCGCCGACCATCAGCGGCGTCCTCAGCCCTCGCCGCACCGCCTTGCCGAGGACGATCATCTCCTCCATCGAGACCGGCTCCGTGCCCGAGTACCCGAGCACGACCATCGCCGCCGAGTCACCGACGAGGACGATGTCGGCGCCGGCCTCCTCGGCGACCTTCGCCGAGGGGTAGTCGTAGGCGGTGACCATCGCGATCGGCTCGCCGGCCGCCTTCATCTCGGCCAGGCGCGGCAGGCTCATCGGCGCCCGGTCGGCGGGCGGCGGCGCGGTATGGGAGCGGGCGCCGGAGCTCATCGGACCGTCTCCGGCTCGGCGAGCAGCACCTCGGGGCGGCTGTCGACGGCGACGATCTCGTTCTCGTCGTCGACATGGACGACGACCGGCGAGTAGGCCTCCAGGTCGCGCTCGTCGTAGGCCCCGAAGGAGGCGACGATGATCTTGTGGCCCGGCTGGGTCAGGTGCGCGGCAGCGCCGTTGACCTGCATCGTGCCGGACCCGGGCTCGCCGTCGATCACGTAGGTGACGAAGCGAGCGCCGTTGTCGATGTCCCAGACGTGGACCTGTTCGTTGGTGATCAGGTCCGCGCTGGCCATCAGCTCGGTGTCGATCGTGATGCTGCCGATGTAGTCGACATCGCAGTCGGTCACCGTCGCGCGGTGGATCTTGGACTTGAGCATCTGCCTCTGCATAGCGCCTCCGTGTCAGCTCATCGAAGTTTTCGGGTCGCGGGGTCGGATCAAGACGTTGTCGATCAGGCGCGCGGCGCCGACCTGGGCCGCGACGGCGACCAGCACCGGGCGGCCGTTGAGCGCGGCGACCGAGGTCATCGCGTCGGGGTCGCGAGCCTCGAGGTACTCGGGCTCGATGCCGGCGGCGCTCAGCTCACGCCGGGCGGCATCGAGGCCGGCGGCCAGCGAGTCCTCGAGGGCCGTCTGCTCGGCTGCGCGCAGGGCGCGCGAGAGGGCCGCCGCGCGCTCGCGCTCCTCGGCCGTCAGGTAGGCGTTGCGCGAGCTCATCGCCAGGCCGTCGTCCTCGCGCACGGTCGGCAGCACCTCGACCTTGACCGGGAAGTCGAGGTCGCGCGCCATGCGCCGGATCGCCGCCGCCTGCTGGGCGTCCTTCTGGCCGAAGTAGGCGACATCGGGCTGGACCGTGTTGAAGAGCTTGGCGACGACCGTGGTGACGCCGCGAAAGTGCTCGGGACCGCGCCGGCCCGGGTCGCCGCAGAGAACCTCGGTCAGGCCCTCGACCCCGACGTGGGTGACGAAGCCCTCCGGGTAGACCTCGGCGACCGGCGGCGCGTAGACGATGTCGACGCCGGCCTCGGCCGCCAGCGCCAGGTCGCGCTCCTCGTCGCGTGGGTAGCGCTCGAGGTCCTCGCCGGGCCGGAACTGAGTCGGGTTGACGAAGAGGCTCATGACGACGACGTCGCAGCGCGAGGCGGCGGCGCGCAGCAGCGAGACATGCCCCTCGTGCAGGTAGCCCATCGTCGGCACCAACCCGATCGAGTAGCCGGTGCGTCGCGGCCAGGCCAGCGCGTCGCGCAGGTCCTGCTTGGCGCGGAGGAGGTTGACGCCGCTCTTTGCGTGCGAAGGGTTGGTCAGTGAGGAGCTCATGGGGTCCATGCCCTAGGGGTCACGGCCGCCAGCGATTATAAAGACCCGGGACAGTCGTGATGCCGATTTATGAGTTCGAGTGCAAGAAGTGCGGGAACCGCTTCGAAGAGCTGCTCAGCGCGACGGCGGAGAGTCCCGCATGCCCCGAGTGCGGCGCTCTCGCGCGGCGGCGCCTCTCGCCGGTCTCGCCGTCCAGCCGCCAGCCGCGCGGGGCGGCGGTGCGCAGCGGCGAAGCGCGGCGGCGCGAGGGCGAAGCCGCTCGCCAGGAGCGGCTCGCCGAGACGAGGCGCAAGCGCGCCGCAGGCGAAGCGCCGCCGCCGCGGCGAGGCGGAGGAGGGACATGAGCGCCACCCCCGAGGAGCGGCGCGAGCAGCTGGTGGCGCTCTACAAAGAGGTGCAGGCCTGCGCCAAATGCCCCTTGCACGAGACCCGTACCAAGGCGGTCTTCGGCGCCGGCGCCGCCGATGCCGACCTGATGTTCGTCGGCGAGGCGCCTGGGGCCGAAGAGGATCGCCAGGGACTGCCCTTCGTCGGTCGCGCCGGGCAGCTGCTCAACGAGATGCTGGCAGGGATCGGGCTCTCGCGCGAGGACGTCTTCATCGCCAACGTCTTGAAGAGCCGGCCGCCCGGCAACCGGGATCCCCAGCCGCTGGAGATCGAGGCCTGCCGTCCCTACCTGTTCGAGCAGGTGCGCCTGATCGAGCCGAGGGTCGTCTGCACGCTGGGTAACTTCGCGACCAAGCTGCTGAGCGGCAACCCGGCTGGGATCACCAGGGTGCGGGGCACGCCCCAGGTGCACGAGTTGGGCGGGCGCACCGTCTTCCTGCTGCCGATCTTCCATCCGGCGGCGGCGCTGCGCACTCCTTCGATGAAGGAGACGCTGCGCGGCGATTTCGAGCTGCTTCCAGGTCTGCTCTCGGGCCCCCTGCCAGCTCCCTCGGCGCCCTCGGCCGAGGAGCTCGAGGAGGAGATGCCCGTCGATCCCACTCAGTCGGCCGACGAGCAGATGGACCTGTTCGGCTAGTCGCTGCGGGCGCGGAAGCGATGGAGGAGCACACGACCCATGGGCCCGAGGAGACCGAAGCGGTGGGGGCGAGCCTCGCCGAGCGGCTCGGCCCCGGCGACGTCGTAGTCCTCAGCGGCGAGGTCGGCGCCGGCAAGACGACCCTGATTCGTGGCGCCTGCCGGGCGCTCGGGGTCGAGGGACCGGTCACCTCGCCCACCTTCACGCTCGGCCAGCGCTACCGCGGCCGCCTGCCCGTCACCCACCTCGACCTCTACCGGCTTGGGGGCCTCGAGGGGGAGGACCCGGCGCTGCTGGAGGACTACCTCACGCCCGACGCAGTCGCCTTCGTCGAGTGGCCGGCGGCGGCGGAGGCCGAGCTGGAGCGCCCGGCCTTCGTCATCCGCCTCGACCACGCCGGCGGCGACAGCCGCCGGATCGAGCTCTCCGAGCCCTAATAGCTTTCGAGTTCCTCTTTCGCTTCGTCGATCGCTTCGTTGGCCTTGTCCTTGGCTTCTTCGAGCTTCTTTTCGGCTTCCTTGCCGGCTTTCGTGCCCTCGACCTGCTTTTCGGCTTTGTCGATCGCTTCGTTGCCCTTGTCACGCGCTTCGTCGAGGGCCTTTTCGCCTTCTTTCGTGGCTTCGTCGAGCTTTTCGCGACCTTTCTCGAGCGCCTGGTCGGCTTCGTCCCTGATGCTGTTGACCGTGTCGTCATCGCCGCAGCCGGCGACCACGCCGCCGGCCAGCGCCAGCGCGACAAGTAGCGGGGCTGCCTTCCTGATCCGTCCTCTCACTTCGTAGCTCCTTTCTGGGCGGGGAGGCCCAGCCTACTCGCGCAACCGCCAGATCGGACGGGAGCGCAACGACCCGCGATCACGCGTGTTCCGGAGATGCCCAGCGAGTAGCATCGCCGCACAACTCGATCGCAATTTGGAGGAATCTCGGATGAGGGGATTGAAGACGCTGACCGCCGTGCTCTTCGCAGCCGCGCTGCTGACCTGCGCGGCCCCCGCCTCGGCTGAGGCCGCCGCCTACCAGCACTTCGTCGGCTGTGGCACCTCGCAGAACGCGAAACCCGCGCACAAATGCCCCAAGTCGAGCAAGAAGGGCGCTTTCTTCAAGAGCACGCAGGCGGAAGTCTTCTACTCGATCTGCGTCAGGTTCCCGACCGGCAGGAACCTCTGCGCCCCCCGGCAGAAAGCCGTGCAGGGGACTCTCTACGTCAATGAGATCACCTCCAACATCCCCGGTAAACACAAGGTCAGCTGGTTCGTCGAAGGCAAACGCGTCGGCCTCTTCTTCTTCAAAGTCAACTCCTGATCCGGGCGGGGTCGCGCCGCTCGTCGTCGGCTTCGACACCGCGACGGGAGACACCGCGGTCTGCGCGGCGCGCGGCGGCGAGGCCCTCTACGAATCGCTGATCGGGCTCGACGCCGACGGCAGCCCGCGCCACTCGACCGCGCTCCTCGCCGAGGTGGAGCGGGCCGCGGCGGCGGCCGGCGGCTGGGATGCGGTTGGCGCCATCGCGGTGGGGGTCGGCCCGGGGTCATTCACCGGGCTGCGGATCGGCATCGCCACCGCACGGGCGCTTGCCGCCGGGCTCGGCCTGCCGGCCAGCGGTGTCTGCACCCTCGACGCGATCGGGCGGGGGCTGGGAGCGGCAAGCGGCGACTCGCCTGTCCTCGCCGTTCTCGACGCCCGTCGCGGTGAGGTCTTCGCGGCCCTCTACTCGGCCGCCGGCGAGCGGCTCTGGGGCCCGTTGGTCGAGGCTCCCGGCGACCTCGCGAAACGGCTTGCGGAGCTGCCCCAGGCTCCGCTGGCCGGTGGATCGGGGGCGCTACGATTTCGAGATGAGCTCGGCGTCGAGACGCCTGCGGACGACGACCCCGTGCACCGGGTCGCGGCGCGCCACATCTGCGCCCTCGCTGCCACCGATGGGACGGGCTCCGGCGCTCCCGCACCGATCTACCTGAGGGCCCCCGATGCGGAGCGGTGGCGTGAGCGAGACGGTGCCTAGCCAGCAGAGCGAGCTTGCCCGGCGCCTCGAGGTCAGGCGCCTCACCTACAGCGACCTGCCCGCGGTCCTATCGGTAGAGCGCCGCTCCTTCCCGACGCCGTGGTCGCTGGCGATGTTCGTGCTCGAGCTCTCGAAGCCCTCCGGCGTCTGCCTCGCGGCCAGCGCCGGCGACGAGCTGCTCGGTTATCTGGTCTGTTCCCGCTACGACCAAGCCTGGCACCTGATGAACGTCGCCGTGGCGCCCGAGCGCCGCCGGTCGGGCGTCGCCCGGCGCCTGATCGGACGGCTGCTCGAGGAGGCGGGGCGGGAGCTGCCTTTCACGCTCGAGGTCCGCGTCTCCAACCTTCCCGCGATCTCGATGTACGAGCAGCTCGGCTTCCGCTCCGCCGGCGTCCGTCCTCGCTACTACCAGGACAACGGCGAGGACGCCCTGATCATGTGGCTGGACTGAGTCGAAGAATTGGCAAAGGCGGCACACGCGACACACACGCGCGCAACTTGTTGTCCGATCATCTGCCACCATGGAGGCTGTGAGAGAGCGTTGGACCGACGAGCGCATGGACGACCTCAACCACAAGGTCGATGAGCTCGCACGTCGTGTGGACAATGGGTTTCGCGAGTCGCGTGCCGAGATGGACAATCGCTTCGATAAGGTTGAGGCCCGGTTCGAGAAGGTGGATGCTCGGTTCGAAAGGATGGACGCGCGCTTCGACGCCATGCAGCGCACGATGGTCCACGGCTTTGTTGCGATGACCGCCGCCATTCTCGCCGGCTTCGGCGGCATGGCCGGGCTGATCGCCACCCAGCTCTGAGCGCGCCTCGCGTACGGTGGGGATCGTGAAGGCGATCCTCGCCATAGAGACCTCCTGTGACGACACCTGCGCGGCGGTGCTGGACGGGCCGCGCATCCTCTCCAACACGATCTCCTCGCAGGCGGAGGCGCATGCGCGCTTCGGTGGGGTGGTGCCGGAGGTGGCCTCGCGCCACCACCTCGAGCTGGTCATGCCCGTGGTCGAGGACGCGCTTGCCCAGGCCGGCGCCTCGCTCGACGAGATCGAGGCCGTCGCGGTCACCGCCGGACCGGGACTGATCGGCGCTCTTCTGGTCGGCGTCAGCAGCGCCAAGGCGATCGCGGCGCCGCGGCGGCTGCCGCTGGTTCCCGTCGACCACCTGCAGGGCCACGTCGCCGCCAACTTCCTCGAGCCCGACCCGCTGGAGCCGCCCTTCCTCTGCCTGGTTGCCAGCGGCGGTCACACGCTCCTAGCCGCCGTCCGCGATCACGCGGGCCACGAGATCCTCGGCCAGACGCTCGACGACGCCGCCGGCGAGGCGTTCGACAAGGTCGCCCGCCTGCTCGGGCTCGGCTACCCCGGCGGGCCGGCGCTGGAAGGGCTCGCCGCCGACGGCGACCCGGCCGCCTTCGAGCTGCCGGTGGCGATGAGTCGCGATCCCGGCCTCGACTTCAGCTTCAGCGGCCTGAAGACGGCGCTTGTCTATCTCTGCCGTGAGCTTGGCCCAGGCGTCGTAGAGGAGCGTCGCGCCGACCTCGCCGCCAGCTTCCAGGCGGCCGCGGTCGGGCAGTTGACCGCGAAGCTCGACCGAGCCCTGAAGACCGGCGAGTGGAACGCGGTCGCACTCGGCGGCGGTGTCGCCGCCAACGGCCCGCTGCGCGAGGCGACCGCCGTCCTCTGCGACCGTCGCGGCGTCGAGCTGAAGCTGGTGCCGCTGCAGCTCTGCACCGACAACGCCGCGATGATTGGCTCCGCGGCCCGCTTCGCGCCGCCGGTTCCCTACCCGGACTACCTCGCCTACGACGCCTTCGCCACCGGTCAGACGGCGCCGGCCTCAGCGTGACGCAGGTCCTCGTTTACTCACGCCCCGGCTGCCACCTCTGCGAGGAGGCGATGCAGGCGATCGTCGCCCTGCCCGAGGCGGGCTACCGCTTCGAGCTGCTCGAGGTCGACATAGAGAGTGACGAGCTGCTGCTGCGCCGCCACTTGGAGCGCATCCCCGTGGTCGAGGTCGACGGCGAGGTCGTCTCCGAGCTCGTGCTCGACGAGGCGGCGCTGCGGGCGAGGCTCGATACTGTGAGGCCGTGAAGTCCGAGACGGTGGCGGCCAGGCGATGATCGAGCAGACGATCGGGGACGAGAAGGCCCTCGACGGCCTCGCCATGGACGGCGAGCGGCTCTCGCTCGGCGTCGCGGCGCGGCTCTCGCGCTACCTCCAGGTCCTCACCCAGGCGCGCAAGATGGGGCGGGAGACGATCTCCTCGCAGGAACTCTCCGAATACACCCACATCAACCCGACTCAGATCCGCCGCGACCTCTCCGGCTTCGGCAAGTTCGGCAAGCGCGGCGTCGGCTACAACGTCGATTCGCTGGTGGCGGAGATCCGCAAGATCCTCCGCACATCCGGCCAGCACAACATCGCCCTCTTCGGCGCCGGCCACCTCGGCCAGGCGATCGCCAGCTCCGACATCTTCGCCGACCACGGCTTTCAGGTCGTAGCCATGTTCGACGTCGACCCCTCGGTCGTCGGCACCCAGGTCGGCAACCTGCGTGTGCGCGACTTCGGCGAGCTGGAGTCGATCGTCGCCGACCAGGGCATCGTCGTTGGCGTCCTCGCCGTCCCCGCCGAAGCCGCTCAGACCGTCGCCGACCGCCTCGTCGAGGCCGGCGTCAAGATCATCTTCAACTACTCCGAGCAGCTGCTCCAGGTGCCGCCCGACGTCACCGTGCACACCTCGAGCCCGGCTGTCGACCTGCTCTACGCGCTCTACTTCTACCTGGCCTAGCCACGTGTCCCTCGACCTCGACCTCGCTCGGGAGAGATTCGAGTCTTCTACCGACTTCACCGTGGGGCTGGAGGAGGAGTTCGCCATCCTCGATCCCACCTCGCTGGAGCTGGCGCACCGCTTCGAGGACGTCTACGCCGCCTGCCAGGAGGACGACGTCCTCGCCGACTCCGCCGCCGGCGAGCTGATCGCCTCCGAGATCGAGATCCGCTCCGGCCGAGCCGAGAGCTTCGCTGAGGCGGCCGCGCTGCAACGCGAGCGCCGCGGCCGACTCTTCGCCCTGGTCGAGGGGATGGGGCTGGGGTTGGGGGCGACCGGGACCCACCCCTGGGCGAACTACCTGGACCAGCGGATCATCGACACGCCTCACTACAACCGCCTGCGCGAGGAACTCGGCTGGGTGGCGCAGCGCAACAACACCTGGAGCATGCACGTGCACATGGGCGTGCGCGGCGCCGACCGGGCGATCGCCGTCTGCGACTGGCTGCGCGAGCTGCTGCCCCTGCTGCTGGCGGTCTCCGCCAACTCGCCCTTCCTCGATCGCCGCGACACCGGCCTGCACTCGGTGCGCACAGAGATCTTCACCCGCACCTTCCCCCGCTGCGGGGTGCCGAGCCCGTTCGTCGACTGGCGCCGCTACGCCGAGTTCATCGGGATGCTGGAGCGGACCGGGACCGTGATCGAGTCGACCCAGCTCTGGTGGAGCGTGCGCCCGCACCATTCCTTCGGCACGGTCGAGGTGCGGATCTGCGACGCGCAGGCGCGTGGCGACGAGTCGCTGGCGCTGGCGGGACTGATCGCCGCCTGCATCGCCCAGACGGCGCTCGACTACGACGAGCACGGCTACGAAGGGACGGGGCGCCCACTCGAGGACCGCGAGATCGAGGAGAACCTGTGGCGGGCGATCCGCTACGGAATGAGCGGCAAGCAGATCGACTTCCGGCGGGGGGTGGAGGTGGAGGCGCGGGTCGTGCTCGAGCGCCTGCTGGCCTGGACTGAGCCGGCGCGCTCCCAGCTCGGGATCGTGGTCGAGCTGCCCGAGCGCAACGGCGCCCAGCGGGCGCGCGAGGCCCTCGATGCGGGCGCCTCGATCGAGGACGTCTACCGCGAGGCGGTGGCGGAGACGAAGCGGACCTACACCGCGACCGTCCCTGCTCCTTGAGGCCCGTTCACTGGAACGAAACGATTTGGTCGGTCCAACCGTTCTAAGTTATCGGAGGTTCCTGAGAAAGATCTAGGGGGTACCGAGCGAGGATCATGTCCATGCTGGCGGCACTCGACGAACTCGAGAAACGGTACTGGCACGATGTCTGGCGCACGGCCGTCGCCGATGCCGTCTCCGACCTCCGCATCGACCTCGCGAGGTTCGGGCCGGTTCAGGCCCTGATCGTCCCCGGCGAGCCGACAGAGCCTTCGCTCAACCTGGTCCTTGGCGCGGCGGAGGCCGGCGCGGTCGAGAAGGGACATTTGGAAGACGCCCTCGCCTGGGCCACCGTGCATGGGGTCGACTACCGCGTCCCGGTCACGCCGGGCCGCCCGGAGGCGAGGCAGGCGGAGCACTGGCTCGACGAGAGCGGACACGAGCAGGGCACCAGCCGCGCGATGCTGATTCGCGACGCCTCGGCGCCGGCGCCCTCGACGGCGCCCGGGGTCGAGGCCCTGGCGCTCGATCGCTCGAGCATCGACGAAGGCTTTGCCGATGCCTTTGCCGAAGGCTTCGGCATGCCCTTCTGGGCTTCGACCTTCTTCTTCGAGCTGCCCGGGACCGAGGATTGGCGCTGCTACACCGCGGCCAGGGGCGACGAGCCTCTCGCTTACGCGGCGATGCTCGCCTACGGCGGTGTCGCGGCGCTGACCCTGTCCCAGCCGGCGCCGTGCGCCGACCCCGTCGACGGTCACGCCACGCTGCTTGCCCGCTGCATCGCGGACGCCATGGCGGCTGGTTGCGGTGCGATCGTCGCCGAGATCGAGCAGCCCCAGCCCGGTCGGCCGTTCTCGCCGGTGCGCGAGAGCCTCCTTGCGGCCGGGTTCGAGCAGGCCTTCGTCCGTGCCGACTGGCGCCCTCCGCGCCACGCGGTCGCCAGGCGCAATCTGCGCCAGCACTGGCTGTAAGCGGGCGCGGGGCGCATCCGCGCCGCTCCCGCATATAGACTCCCGCGCCGCTCAAACCACCCCGGAGGGACTGACTTGACCAGCTTCTTGACCGATTACGGAGTCGTCATCGCGCTTGCTTGCGCCGGGGCGGCCGTGCTCTACGGACTCATGATCACCCAGCGCCTGCTCGCGAAGTCGCCGGGCAACGAGCGCATGCAGGAGATATCGGGAGCGGTGCAGGAAGGCGCCAGCGCCTACCTCAACCGCCAGTACACGATCATCGCCGCGGTCGCGGTGCCGATCGCGATCCTGCTCCTGCTCCTGCAGAACTGGGAGACCGCGGTCGGCTTCGTGATCGGAGGGATCCTCTCCGGCGCCACCGGCTTCATCGGCATGAACCTCTCGGTGCGGGCCAACGCGCGCGTCGCCGAGGCGGCGCGCGGCGGTGTGCCGCCGGCGCTCGACGTCGCCTTCAAGGGCGGCTCGGTCACCGGCATGCTCGTCGTCGGCCTGGCGCTGCTCGGCGTCGCCGGCTACTACGGCATCCTCGTCGCCACCGGCAGCTCCGACGAGCACGCGGTCGACGCCCTGATCGGGCTCGGCTTCGGCGGCTCGCTGATCTCCGTCTTCGCCCGGCTCGGCGGCGGCATCTTCACCAAGGCCGCCGACGTCGGCGCCGACCTGGTCGGCAAGGTCGAGGCCGGCATTCCCGAGGACGACCCGCGCAACCCGGCCGTGATCGCCGACAACGTCGGCGACAACGTCGGCGACTGCGCTGGCATGGCCGCCGATCTCTTCGAGACCTACGCGGTCACCTCAGTCGCCGTGATGCTGCTCGGCGTGCTCACCTTCACCGGCGCCGGCGGCGACTACCTGCGCGAGGTGGCGATCTACCCGCTGGTGCTCGGCGGGGTGGCGATCATCGCCTCGATCATCGGGGCTCTTTCGGTGCGGACCAAGACCGACCGGGTCGAGGGGGCGCTCTACCAGGGCCTGATCATCTCCGGGATCCTCTCGATCGCGGCCTTCTACCCGATCACCGAGTGGTTGATGAGCGACGCCGTCAGCTTCGGCCTCGAGGCCGGCGCCGACGCGATCAGCACCACCGACCTCTGGCTCTGCGCCGTGATCGGCATCGCCGTCACCGGGTTCCTCTTCATCATCACCGACTACTACACCTCGACCCGCTTCCGCCCGGTTAGGACGACCGCGGAAGCCTCGCAGACGGGTCACGCGACGAACATCATCCAGGGGCTCGCCCAGGGCTTCCAGTCGACCGCGGCGCCGGCGCTGGTGCTTGCGCTGGCGATCCTCGGCGCCAACGAGCTGGCGGGGATCTACGGAATCGGTGTCGCCGTGATGGCGCAGCTCTCGCTGTGTGGCCTGATCGTCGCCCTCGACGCCTTCGGACCGATCACCGACAACGCCGGCGGCATCGCCGAGATGGCGGAGCTGCCGGAGGACGTGCGCAACGTCACCGATCCGCTCGACGCGGTCGGCAACACGACCAAGGCCGTGACCAAGGGTTACGCGATCGGATCCGCCGCGCTGGCCGCGCTGGTCCTCTTCGCCGCCTTCGAAATCGAGCTCAAGGCCGAGGAGCCTGGGCTTGCGCTCGGCAACCTCTTCAACCTGACCAGCCCTGAGGTGCTGGTCGGATTGATCATCGGCGGCATGATGGTCTACCTGTTCTCCGCCTTCGCGATCGAGGCTGTCGGCCGCGCCGGCGGCCAGGTCGTCGAGGAGGTTCGCCGGGAATTCCGGGAGCGGCCGGGCATCATGGAGGGCACCGAAAAGCCCGACTATGGCCGTACCGTGGCGATCGTCACCGGCGCGGCGCAGAAGGAGATGATCCTTCCCTCGCTGATCCCGATCGTGATTCCTGTGATCGTCGGCGTGCTCAGCGTCGAAGCCCTCGGCGGCCTGCTGATCGGCGTCATCGTCGTCGGCCTCTTCGCCGCGATCTCGATGACCGCGGGCGGTGGCGCCTGGGACAACGCGAAGAAGCTGATCGAGGACGGCAACTTCGGTGGCAAGGGCTCAGAGGCCCATGCCGCCTCGATCACCGGCGACACCGTCGGCGATCCCTACAAGGACACGGCCGGCCCGGCGATCAACCCGATGATCAAGGTCGCCAACATCGTCGCGATTCTGATCATCCCGATTGTTCATTTCTAAGACCGGCGGCGGGAGGGGCAGGGCGCCCCTCCCGCTTGCTGGGTTTTCCGCCCCAGACTCCGCGGCTGTCCGCGGGCGTCGGTGGGGCGGAAAACAGGACGCCGCTGCGCCGGAGGGGCGCCCTGCCCCTCCTTCGCGGGCGCCGGGGATGCTCGGGGCGTGGGTCGGAGCGTTGGGTTTGGCGATGGTTCTCTGGCTGGCGCCGGCTGCGGCTGGGGCGCCGCCGCCGAATGACGATTTCGCCGATCGCGAGGTTCTGGGCGGCAGCTTGCCGATCGAGGTTTCGCGCTCGAACGTCGAGGCGACGAAAGAGAGCGGCGAGTGGCTGGGGCACGCCTTCGAAGCGGGTCATTCGGTGTGGTTCGGATGGCAGGCGACTGATTCCGGCTGGGTAACGATTGGAGCATGCAGCGAGGACTTCGACACCATCGTCGGCATCTACACGGGCTCGGCGGTTGACAGCCTCACGCCGGTCGTCAACGGCAACGCGAACGAAGGTCCCTACTTCTGCGGCGGCAGCGGCGGCGTGTACACGTTCTGGGCCACCACCGGAACCGACTATGCCATCGCTGTTGACGGTAACGCCTTCTACCTCCCCGACTGGTCAGAGAAACCCCCGACCGAAGGCACCTTCGACCTGCGGATCGAAATGACGCCGCCGCCGCCGAACGACGACTTCGCCGCCGCAACGGTCCTCCCTGGAGAGATCTCGGAGGAACCGGATGGAACCCGCTTCTACTTCGCCAGCGACTCCGGTTACAACTGGGGGGCCGACAAGGAGGACGGAGAGCCGGAGCACGGGGGAGACCCCGGTGGGGCATCCGTCTGGTACTCGTGGACGGCCCCGGAGAGTGGGAGTGCCCGGATTCACACATGCTGCAGCGGGCCGGAAATCGTTGGGGTCTACGCTGGAGACTCGCTTGGCGCATTGACACCCGTGCCACCCGGCGACGGCCTGTTCCCCGGCGACCCCGCGTTCACGGTCGGCGCCGGAACCACGTACCGGATCGCGGTGGACGGCGAATTCGACACGGGCGCCGGCGAGGCCGAGATGGGCAGCTTCTCGCTTCGAGTCTTCATGGACCTCCCGCCTCGCCCGAGCGACCGAGGCGGCGTAATCGCCGCGCCGCCCGAGGACGGCATTCCGCCTGCGACGACAATCGTCAGGAGGAGGCTGAAGCCGGCGCAGCGTCGCGCGACCTTCGCCTTCCGCTCGAGCGAGCCCGGCTCGAGCTTCCGCTGCAAGCTCGATCGTCGGGCCTTCGCTTCCTGCAAATCCCCAAAGACCTTTAAAGGCCTGAAGGTCGGCAAACACACCTTCAAGGTTGTCGCAGTCGATGTCGCGGACAACGTCGATCCAACTCCGGCGATCGTCCGTTTCTCGATTCCGGGGCCCGCGAAACGCTGATCCTCGCATCCAGCGGGCGTCGGCGTCCCTATATTCGGCCTGAGATGCCCGCCTCGAGAAGCGCCTAGATGGCGCAGCGAATCCCGCGCGATGAGTCGCTCAGCCGCGTCCATGGCGTCGGGGCGCTGTTCTCGGCGGCGTACGGCAACGTCGGCTCCTCGATCTACTACGCGCTCGGTGTAACCGCCGCCTTCGCGCTCGGGCTGACGCCGGTCGCCTTCGTCATCGCCGGGCTGATCTTCGCCGCCACCGCTGCCACCTACGCCGAGGCGACCGTGATGTACCCGGAGGCGGGTGGCTCCTCGAGCTTCGCCCGCCACGCCTTCAACGAGCTGATCAGCTTCGTCGCGGCCTGGGGGCAGATGCTCAACTACGTGATCACGGTCGCGATCTCGGCCTACTTCGTGCCTCACTACCTGGCCGTCTTCTGGGAGCCGCTGGGGCACGGGCCGGGAGACATCATCGCCGGCGCCGCCCTGATCGTCGCCCTCGCCGCGCTCAACATCCGCGGCTCGCAGGAGTCGGCGAAGCTAAACCTGATCCTCGCGGTCGCCGACCTCGCCACCCAGGTGGTCCTGGTCGCGATCGGTGTCTTCGTCGTGCTCAGCCCGGAGATCCTCGTCGACAACGTCGAGCTCGGCGTCGCCCCGACCTGGAGCGATTTCGCCCTAGGCGTCGCGGTCGGGATGATCGCCTACACCGGGATCGAGACGATCTCCAACATGGCGGAGGAGGCGCGCGACGCTGCGCGCACGATCCCGCGCAGCGTCGGCCTCACGGTGGTCGCCGTCCTCGCCCTCTATCTGCTGATTCCGGTCGTGGCCCTCTCGGCGATGCCGGTCACCCAGGACGCTGCCGGCCAGTACACGACTGCCCTCGGCAACGAGTTCGCCGGCGACCCGATCCTCGGCATAGTCGAGAACCTCGGCCTCAGCCACGGCCTGACCGAAGTCCTGCGCTTCTACGTCGGCATCCTCGCCGCGGTAATCCTCCTGATCGCCACCAACGCCGGCATGATCGGCGTCTCCCGCCTCACCTACTCGATGGGTCAGCACCGCCAGTTGCCCGAGGGCCTGCGCCAGGTCCACCCGCGCTACCGCACCCCCTACGTCGCGATCCTCGTCTTCGCGGTCGTGGCGATAATCACCCTGCTGCCGGGGGAGACCGACTTCCTGGCGACGATGTACTCGTTCGGCGCGATGCTCTCGTTCACGATTGCCCATGTTGCGGTGATTCAGCTGCGGCGTCGAAACTCCGACGTCGACCGACCATGGAAGCCGCCGCTGAACTTTCGCCTCTTTGGCGTCGAGCTGCCGCTAACCGCGGTTCTAGGCGGGATGGGGACCTTCGCCGCCTGGATCGTGGTGATGGCGCTCAACCCGCGCACGCTCGCCGTCGGTCTTGGCTGGATGGCGCTCGGCATCGCCGTCTACGTGCTCTACAGGCGCAGCCAGCGACTGCCGCTGACCGAAACGGTCAAGGTCCTGCTGCCGGAGCCGCTTGGGGTCGAGGAGATCGAGTACCGCAGCGTCCTGGTCGGCTTCGAGGACGACGAGCCGTTCTCAGAGGAGGTGGTCGCCACGGCGATCAAGCTGGCCTCGGGCCGGCGCCGCGGAATCCATATCCACTCGATGCTCACGGTGCCGACTCACCTGCCGCTCGACGCCGAGCTGTCCGACCGGGAAGCCGAAGCGCAGGAAAAGGTCGAGCAAGCCAAGCTGATCGGCGGCCAGCGCGTTACCGGTCACGTCGAGCGGGTAAGGCCCGGCCAGGCCGGCTACTCGATCGCCGACGAGGCGGAGACGATCGACGCTGCCGCCGTAGTCGTCGGCCTGCGATACCGCAACGGCAAGCCGCTCTACGACAAGACTCTCCAGACCGTGCTCGGCGAGCGCCCCTGCCGCATCATCGTCGTCTCCGACCCGGCCCTAGAATCGCGCGAGTGGGCACGCCAGAGCGGATCTACCGCGGTTCCGTCCGCACCTTCTCAGTCGTCTTCATAGCCCTGGGCTTGGTCCTTCTCGTGACCACTCTCGCCAACGGCGGCGGGCCGCTCTCGGTCGGGACCTTCCTCGGAGTCGCGTTCCTGGTCGTCGGAGCGGCTCGGTTGTGGATGGGTCGTTGAGCGGTCCGGAGCAGCGCCCGCGCCCGCTGGAGCAGCCGCGGCGCCCGCCGACGCGCCCCTCGCCGCTGCTGCAGCGCGGGCTCGGGGTGCCCTGGCTCTTCGCCGCCGTCTACTCCTCGGTCGGCTTCTCGATCTACTTCGCGCTCGGCGTCGTCGCCGACCGTGGGCTCGGGCTGACGCCGCTGATCTTCCTCGCCGCCGGGCTGCTCTTCGGGCTGACCGCGCTCACCTACGTCGAGGGCGGCGCGATGATCCGCGAGCGCGGCGGCTCCTCCAGCTTCGCCCGCCACGCCTTCAACGAGCTGATCGCCTTCGTCGCGGGCTGGGCGATCCTGATCGACTACCTGATCGTCCTCGCCCTGGCGGCGATCTCGGTCCCGCACTACCTGGACCCGGTCTCGAGCGACTTCTCCAAGCCCGGCTGGGAGATCGGCGTCGCCGCCGCCGTGATCGTCTCCGCCTGCGCGCTCAACGTGCTCAACATCACCGGCCGCGGCAGACAGGCGTGGCTTGCCACGCTGGCCCTCGCCGACATCGTCCTGCAGCTGGCGATCGTCGCGATCGGCCTGCTCGCCGTCTTTCACCCCGACCGCCTCACCGACCAGCTCGACCTCTTCACCGACCCCAGCTTCAGGGACGTCGTCTACGCCGCGGTGATCGCGATGCTCGCCTATGCCGGGATCGAGGCCGCGTCCGACCTCGCCCCCGACATCGAGGTCCGGCGGCGGGACCTGAAGCGGGTCGTCAGTCTCGGGATCGTCGCCGTGCCGCTGGTCTACGCCGGCATGGCGGCGATCGCGCTGATGGCGGTTCCGGTGGTCGCCGGCCCCGACGGCCCGCAGACCGCGCTCGGCAACGAGTTCGTCGAGGCGCCGCTCCTGGGCGTGGTCTCGGCCTACGACCCGTCCTGGGTCGCCGACTCGATGCGCTGGATGGTCGCCCTCGTCGCCACCCCGGTGCTGATCTGGGCGGCGAGCACGGCGATGCTCGGCGTCTCCCGCCACATCTACACGCTGGCGATCAACCGTCAGATCCCCAGCTGGCTCGGCAAGCTCGGCAAGAACCACCCGACGCCGCACGTCGCGATCGCGATCTGCGGCCTGATAGCCCTCGGCCTCGTCATCCCCGGCGACGTCAAGCTGCTCGCCGGCCTCTACGCCTTTGGCGCCACCCTGGCGATCACGATCGCCCACCTCTCGATCGTCCGCCTGCGAGTCACCCAACCCGACCGCCCGCGCCCCTTCCGGGTCGGCTGGAACTTCACCTGGCGCGGCTCCCGGCTGCCGGCGCCGGCGCTCTTCGCGGCCCTGGTTAGCGGCCTCGCCTTCCTCAGCGTGCTCGCCTACCACGACACCGCCCGCTGGGTCGGCCTCGGCTGGATGGCCTTCGGCCTGCTCTTCTACGTCGTCTACCGCAAGGCCTTCGAGGGGACGACGCTGACCAAGCGGGTCAGCGTCAGCGAGCGGGCGCTGACCAAGCAGGTTCCCGATGTCTCCTTTCGCCGCATCCTCGTGCCCGTCTTCGGCACCGGGCTCGATGACGACATCGTCTCGACCGCGGGCCGGTTGGTCGCAGCCGAGCAGGAGAGCTCCGACGGCGAGGCCGGCGACGCCCGTCTCGACCTCGTCTACGTGATCGAGGTGCCGCTGAGCGAGGCGCTCGACGCCGATCTGGCCCCCGAGCGCGAGGAGGCGGCGCGGCGAGCCCTGAAGCGGGCCGAGGAGGTGGGGGAGGAGTATGAGGACGTGGCCGTCGCGGCCGAGCTGATTCGCGCCCGCGACGTCGGCGCCGGCATCGTCGAGGCGGCGCGGCGCAAGGGCGCCGAAGCGATCGTCGTCGGCGCCGAGCCGCCGAGCAAGATCCGCGGCGGGGCGGCCCTCGGGGGGATCGGCGCCGCCAAGCCGGCGGAGATCGGCGCCGCCACCGAGTACGTCTTGAAGAAGGCTCCATGCCGCGTTCTCCTGACCGCGCCCCCGGACACTGAATCGGCCTAGTATCCGAACCATGTTCATCCTGATCGTCGGCTGCGGGCGGGTCGGCTCCTCGGTGGCGCGGGCGATGCTGCGCGAGGGCCACGAGGTCTCCTGCCTCGACGAGGACCCGGAGTCCCACGCCCGGCTCGAGGTCGGACTCGAGAAGGGCTGGGAGGATCTCGGCGGCCACTTCACCGTCGGCGCCGGGCTCGAGACCGACGCCCTCGTCGCCGCCGGGATCGAGAAGGCCGATGCCTTCATCGCCTCCACCGACGGCGACAACACCAACATCGTCATCGCCCAGATCGCCCAGCGCCGCTACGAGGTGCCGACGGTGATCGCGCGGATCCTCGACCCCCTCCGGGCCGAGTGGTACCAGCGCCAGGGCGTGCACACGATCTGTCCCACCCGGGTCGCGATCGACATGCTGGAGAGCGCCGTGCGCGAGGGCGCCCAGCGCGAGGCAATCTGATGTACATCATCGTCGTCGGCGCGGGCAAGGTCGGGTGGAACCTGACCCGCGAGCTGCTCGAAAAGGGGCACGAGGTGACGGCGATCGAGAGCAACCGGCGCCGCTACCTGATGGTCGAGCAGGAGCTCGAGCACAACATCTCCTACGGCGACGCCTCCGAGCTCTGGGTGCTGGAGCGGGCCGGGATCCAGCGCGCCGACATGGTGATCGCGGTCACCGGCGACGATGAGGACAACATGCTGATCTGCCAGGTCGCCCGTGAGAAGTACGACGTCGGCCAGGTGATCGCCCGCGTCAACAACCCGCGCAACCGCGAGCACTTCGACCTGCTCGGGATCAAACCGGTGGTCTCTGCCACCGATCTGATCCTGCGCCTGATCGAGCACGAGGTGCCCGAGTACGGCCTGGTCCACCTGCTCGACCTGAAGGAGGAGCAGCTCGAGATCATCGAGATGCTGCTCGGCCAGGACTCGAGCGTCACCGGGCGCCGGGTCGGCGACCTGCAGATGCCGGAAGGCAGCCTGTTGATCTCGGTCCTGCGCGACGGCAAGGGCTTCGTCCCCGGCCCCGACACGGTGCTGGAGGCCGGCGATGAGATCCTCGCCGTGCTCGATCCGGGCCGCGAGGACGAGCTGAAGGTGCTCTTCGGTCCCGGCGGCGGCAACGGCGCCGGCGCGGACGGCTGAGCGCAGTGGCCGACCGCGAGGTCGACTTCCTTCTCGTCGGCGGCGGCCTCGCCTCCGCCAACTGCGCCGCCGAGCTGCGCAGGCGCGGCGCCGAGGGCTCGATACTGCTGGTGGGACGGGAGCCCGAGCCACCCTACGAACGGCCTCCTCTCTCCAAGGAGTACCTGCGCAGCGAGGCCGGGCGCGAGGACGCCTACGTCAACCCACCGAGCTGGTACGAGGAGAACGAGGTCGAGCTGCGCACCGGCGCCAACGTGATGTCGCTCGACCCGCGGGCGCGCACCGCGAAGCTGCAGGGCGGGGAGGAGGTGTCCTTCGGCAAGGCGCTGCTCGGCACCGGCGCGATGGTCAACATCCTCCGCGTCGAGGGCGCCGAGAACGAGGGCATCCACTACCTGCGCGCCTACGGCAACTCGGACGCGATCCGGGCCGATGCCGAGGGCGCTGAGCGCGTTGTCCTGGTCGGCGGCAGCTACATCGGCTGCGAGGTTGCCGCCTCGCTGACTGCGAAGGGCGTCGATTGCACGATCCTCATGCTCGAGGACGTGGTGCTCTCGCGCACCTTCGGCGAGGCCGCCGGCCGCTGGTTCCACCAGCTGCTCGAGTCGAAGGGCGTGACGATCCACGGCGGCGAGGAGCTCGAGGCCTTCGAGGGCGACGGCCGGGTCAAGGCGGTGCTGGCGAAGAGCGGTCTCGCGGTCGAGTGCGACGCGACCGTGGTCGGCGCCGGCGTCCGCCCCGACGCGATGCTGGCCCAGCGCGCCGGGCTCGAGGTCGAGGACGGCATCGTCTGCGACTCGAAGCTGCAGAGCTCGGCTGAGGGGATCTACGCTGCCGGCGACTGCTGCTCCTACGACAGCGTCGTCCACGGGCGACGGCTGCGGGTCGAGCACTGGGACGTGGCGATGCAGCAGGGGATGCACGTCGCCCGCAACATGCTCGGCGAGGAGCGCGACTACGACGTCGTTCCCTACTTCTTCAGCGACCTGGCCGACTGGGCCGGGCTCGAGTACGTCGGTCCCGCCTACGAGTGGGATGAGGAGGTCTGGCGCGGCGATCCCGATTCCGGCCAGTTCTCGGTCTGGTACCTGAAGGACGGCCGCGTCGCCGGCGCGCTCAGCGTCGATCGCTCCGAAGACCTCGCCGAGGCTCGCCGCCTGCTCGCCGACCGCGTCGACGTCTCCGCGTCCAAGGACGAGATCGCTGACGCCGACAGCGACCTTTCCGGCATCGTCTGAAGCATTGTGGACCCTATGGGGGTCAAATGCTTCAGACGGTGAGCAGATATCCTGAGTCTCTCTCGATGCGGCCTGGTGTAATGGCAGCACGCCTCGCTCTGGACGAGGTAGTCGGGGTTCGAGTCCCTGGGCCGCAGCTGAAATGAGCCTCCCCCGCCGTCTCCCGGTCATCGTGCTGGCGCTTGTCGCGCTGGCTATCGCCGGCTGCGGCGGTGGTGACGAGGAGACGACGGAATCGACGCCGGAAGCGACGATCCCGACCACGACGGCGCTGACCAAGGCGGAGCTGATCGAGCAGGGCGACGGGATCTGCGCCGAGGTGAACGCGGCTGTCGGCGGCATCGGAGCCGGCGAAACCGAAGTGGCGGGCGGGACCGCCGGTCAGGTAGCCGACCTCTACGTCGGCATGGTCGAAGGCCTGAAACGGCTCGGGACGCCGACGGAAACCGACGGCTACTCCGAGCTCTCCAGCGCCGCCGACGCGCTCTCCCAGGCCGAGGGCGAAGTGAAGCTGGCGGCCGAACGCGGCGACAGCAGCGGTCTCGTCACGGCGGAATCGAGCGCCTCCTCGGCGCTCGCCTCCTTCCAGTCTGAGGCGCAGTCCTACGGCTTCGAAGACTGCGGCGCAGGCCCCAGCGCCCCGGCCTCGGGCGCCGCCGGGACGGAAGTCCCGGTCGAAGAAGAACTGGCGCCGGAAGGGCTCGAAGAAGAAGCGGAAGCAACCCCCGAAGAACTCGAACCGGCGCCTGAAACCGGCGGCGCCGGCAGCACCGGCGGCGGCGCCGAAGTTGGCGGGACCGAAGGCGGCGGCGCCCCCGAAACCGGCGGCGGCTCAGGCGGCATCGGACCCGGCTGAGGACTCCTCCCAGGCTCCGTACAGCCGCGCGTAGGGGCCGCCCGCTTCGATCAGCTCCTCGTGCGTACCGGCCTCGGCGATGCGGCCGCCTTCGAGGACGACGATCTTGCCTGCGCGGCGGATCGTCGAGAGGCGGTGGGCGATGACGATCGCGGTGCGGCCGGCCAGAAGCCGCTCCAGCCCGCGCTCGATCGTGCGCTCGGTGCGCACGTCGACGTTCGAGGTCGCCTCGTCGAGGATCAGGATGCGCGGCTCGGCCAGCAGCGCCCGGGCGAAGGCGACCAGCTGCCGCTGTCCGGCGGAGAGCTGGACGCCGCGCTCGCCGACCTCGGTCTCGATCCCCTCCGGCAGCGCCGCGATGAACTCGGTCGCGCCGACCGCCGCCACGGCCGCCTCGATCTCCTCCGGGCTCGCCTCCGGCCGCCCGAAGGCGATGTTCTCGCGCACGCTGCCGGAGAAGAGGAAGCCCTCCTGGGGGACGATCCCGAGCTGGCGCCGCAGCGCCCGCTGCCGCACGTCGCGCAGGTCGTGGCCGTCGACCAGGACCCGCCCGCGCTGCGGGTCGTAGAAGCGCGCGACGAGCTTGGCGAAGGTCGACTTGCCGGCCCCGGTGGCGCCGACCAGCGCCAGCGTCTGCCCCGGCGGCACGTGCAGGTCGATGTCCGCCAGCGCCCATCCATCACCCTCCGCTGAGTTTGTGTTTTGGCGTCCAATAGGACTGCTTTTGGCGAAGTCAGCGGAGGGGTCGCCCGCGTAGGAGAACCAGACGCCCTCCATCTCGATCTCGCCGCGCAGCGTCCCAGGGTCGATCGCCGCCGGCGCGTCGACCATGTCGGGGTCGGTCTCGAGCAGCTCGAAGATCTTGTCGAGCGCCGCCATCCCCTGCTGGTAGGTCGTGTAGAGCTGGGAGAGCTGCTGGATCGGGTCGAAGAAGACCTGCAGGTAGCCGATGAAGGCGACGACGACGCCGACCTGGAGCGCGTCGTCGATCACCTGGTTGCCGCCGTAGAGGACGATCGCCGCGGTGCCGACGGCGGCGAGCAGCTCGACCGCCGGGAAATAGGAGGCGTTGAGGTAGACCGTCTTCATGTTGGCCGCGCGGTTGGCCTCGTTGAGCTCGGCCATCGCCTCCAGGTGGCGCGGCTCCTGGCCGAAGCTGCGCACCACCCGCACGCCGCTGAGCGTCTCCTGCAGGTAGGCGGTGACGGCCGCGATCCGCTCCCGCGTCGCCCGGTAGGCGCCATGCGAGGCGATCCGGAAGATGACGCTGGCGAGTGCGACCAGCGGAAAGGTGATGAAGGTGACCAGCGCCAGCTGCAGGTCGAGCAGCATCAGGATGACGACGACGCCGATGAGGGTGAGGGTGCTGGAGATCAGCGTCACCACGCCGCTGGTGACGAGCTGGTTGAGCGCCTCGATGTCGTTGGTCATGCGCGAGATCAGCACCCCCGGGCTGCGCCGCGTGAAGAAGCCGATCGACATCGCCTGCAGGTGGGAGAAGACGCGCTCGCGCAGGTCCTGCAGGGCGCGGGTGCCGACCCAGCCGACGAGGTAGGTCTGGGCGTAGGTGGCGGCCGCGTAGACGACGGCGACGGCGAGGAAGGCGAGCACGATCCGGGTCAGGGCGGCGCTGTCGCCGGGCACGATGCCGGCGTCGATCGCCTGCCCGGCGAGGTAGGGCGGGGCGAGGCCGGCGCCGGTCGCGGCCAGCATCGCGAGGAAGGTCAGCGCCAGCCGCCCGCGGTAGGGGCGCAGCAGTTCAGCCATGAAGCGTCCCTTGCTCACAGTCGCGCCAGCTCCTCGCGCTGCTCGAGGTCGCGCTGCAGGAACACCGAATCCGGCAGGCCGTGCTCGGCGATCTCGCGGTAGAAGCCGCAGCCCTCGAGCAGTTCCTGGTGGCTGCCGCGGTCGACGATCCGGCCGCCGTCCATCACCACCACCTCGTCGGCGAGCGAGACGGTCGAGAGGCGGTGGGCGATGATGAACGTCGTCCGCCCGGCCATCGCCTCGCGCAGGCCGGCCTTGATCGCCGCCTCGGTGGTCGCGTCGACCGAGGAGGTGGCGTCGTCGAGGATCAGGATGCGGGGGTCGGCGAGCAGGGCGCGGGCGATCGCGACCCGCTGGCGCTGGCCGCCGGAGAGGGT
>Ga0209461_10000075_pt1 | contig 74200 bp, 64 predicted proteins | sample AgamicAsMarz_FD_187162 | JGI IMG/M metagenome (GOLD analysis project Ga0209461, IMG submission 187162) | Agave microbial communities from Guanajuato, Mexico - As.Ma.rz (SPAdes) (version 2) | ecosystem: Host-associated > Plants > Phyllosphere > Phylloplane/Leaf | place: Guanajuato, Mexico... | reverse complement strand
TATGCACCAGATCGGTCGGGAAAGGCAGGATGAATTTGCCGCCCGCTCGCACCAGCGCGCCTGGGCCGCCACGCAGGCGGGTCACTTTGCTGCGGAGATCGTCGCGACCAGTGGCCATGACGGCGACGGCGTGCTCAAGCGCTATGATTTTGATGAAGTGATCCGTCCCGGTACCACCACAGCGGGTCTGGCCGCGCTGAAGCCCGCCTTCGATCCGGTTAACGGCACGGTAACGGCGGGCAGCTCCTCGGCGCTCTCCGACGGCGCGGCGGCGATGCTGCTGATGAGCGAATCACGCGCTCGCGAGCTGGGCCTGAAAGCGCGGGCGCGGATCCGCTCGATGGCAGTGGTCGGCTGCGATCCGTCGATTATGGGCTTTGGCCCGGTGCCCGCCTCCCGGCTGGCGCTGAAGAAAGCAGGACTGAACGTCAGCGATATCGATCTGTTTGAGATGAACGAAGCGTTCGCCGCGCAGGTGCTGCCGTGTATTAAGGAGCTGGGATTGATGGAGGAGCTGGATAACAAAATCAATCTGAACGGCGGCGCTATCGCGCTGGGTCATCCGCTGGGCTGTTCCGGCGCGCGGATCGCCACGACGTTGTTGAACCTGATGGAGCGACGCGACGCACAGTTTGGTCTGGCGACCATGTGTATTGGTTTGGGACAGGGCATCGCTACCGTACTGGAAAGGGTTTGATGCAGCCGCCCGTGACGGGCGGCTTTTTTACGCAATCGTTCCGGCTCAGATAAAGGCGAAGGCGTCGCCAAACATCTGTTCCGCTTTCGCCTCGCGCTCGGCACAGAAGCGTTCGCGCGCGATTTTCGCCATTTCAAAACGGCCCGCGATATAGATCTCGTACTCGGCCAGGCTGCGGTGGTCGTTCATAACCGCCGTCAGCACGGTGCCGCTACGCCCTTCCCAGCCCGGCTCAGGCTGTTCCACCACCGGGATCACCTTCAGGTTCGGGTGCTTCACCGCCAGCGCTTCCAGTTCGTCCATATCGTAGAGGTGCTTCAGTTCACGGCCGCCCCAGTAAATTTCGATATGACGCTCCGGCCGCTGCGCCAGCGCGGTCAGCAGGATCGAACGGGCGTAGGAGAAGCCCGTGCCGCCCGCAATCAGGATCAGCGGACGGTCGCTCTCTTCACGCAGCCACGCGTCGCCGTGCGGAATATCCACGGTAATGCTGCGCTGCTCCTGGATCCGTTCCATCACCGCCATCGCGTAGAGATTGAGTTCCGAAGCGCCAATATGCAGCTCAATAATCTCTTTTTCCATCGGCGTGGAAGCCAGCGAGAACGGGCGTTTGTCGCGCTCGTCCATCACTACCATCAGATACTGACCGGCCCGGAAGCTGAAATCGGCTTCCGGCACCATACGGACTCGGTAAACGGTATCGGTTATCGCCTCTACCGAGATCACTTTACAGCTTAACGTTGTCATGCGTTCCCTCTGTCGGGTCGATTATTTGCCGGGCGCGTTTTTGCGCGTGGGCGACTCACTGAAGATGCCTAACTCGTCCCATATGGCATCAATGCGCGCGGTGACGGCGGGATCTTTGCGAATAGGGCGGCCCCATTCGCGCTGGGTTTCTCCGGGCCACTTGTTGGTGGCGTCCAGGCCCATTTTCGAGCCTAACCCGGAAACCGGCGAAGCGAAATCCAGATAGTCGATAGGCGTGTTCTCTACCAGCACCGTATCCCTGGCCGGATCCATCCGGGTGGTAATGGCCCAGATAACGTCGTTCCAGTCGCGCGCGTTCACATCGTCGTCACATACGATAACAAACTTAGTGTACATAAACTGGCGCAAAAATGACCAAACGCCCATCATCACCCGCTTGGCATGGCCTGCGTACTGCTTTTTCATCGTAACGATCGCCAGACGATAGGAACAGCCTTCCGGCGGCAGATAAAAATCGACGATCTCCGGGAACTGCTTTTGCAGGATCGGCACGAAGACTTCATTCAGCGCCACGCCCAGCACGGCTGGCTCATCCGGTGGACGCCCGGTATAGGTGGAGTGATAGATGGCGTCGCGGCGTTGCGTAATGTGGGTGACGGTAAACACCGGGAAGTTATCGACTTCATTATAGTAGCCGGTATGGTCGCCATACGGCCCTTCCGGCGCCACTTCGCCCGCCTCGATATAGCCTTCCAGCACGATTTCCGCGCTGGCCGGCACTTCCAGATCGTTGGAGACGCACTTCACGACTTCGGTTTTGGTGCCGCGCAGCAGTCCCGCAAAAGCATATTCAGAAAGCGTATCGGGAACCGGCGTGACCGCGCCCAAAATGGTGGCGGGATCGGCGCCCAGCGCGACGGAGACCGGGAAGCGCTCGCCGGGATGCTGCTGCGTCCACTCCTGGAAATCCAGCGCGCCGCCGCGATGCGACAGCCAGCGCATAATGAGTTTGTTCTTACCAATAACCTGCTGGCGATAGATGCCCAGGTTCTGCCGCTCTTTGTGCGGGCCGCGCGTAACCGTCAGGCCCCAGGTGATCAGCGGCGCGGCATCTTCCGGCCAGCACTTCATCACCGGAATGCGGCTCAGATCGACTTCATCGCCCTGCCAGATTTGCTGCTGGCACGGCGCGTCGCGCAGGCGCTTCGTCGGCATATTCAGCACCTGCTTCCACTGCGGCATTTTGTCGAAAAAGTCGCGAAAACCGCGCGGCGGTTCCGGCTCTTTCAAAAAGGCGAGCAGGCGGCCCACTTCACGCAGCGCCTTCACGTCTTCCTGGCCCATGCCCAGCGCAACGCGATCCGGCGTGCCGAAAAGGTTGCACAGCACCGGCATATTATAGCCTTTGGGGTTTTCAAACAGCAGCGCCGGCCCGCCGGCTCGCAGAGTGCGATCGGCAATTTCGGTCATTTCAAGATCGGGATCGATCTCTTGCTTAATGCGTTTTAATTCCCCGCGCTGCTCCAGCAGGGAAAGGAAGTCGCGTAGGTCGTGGTATTTCATGACTTCTCATCAATACGGTCAGTGAATCGGCCATTATAGGGAGGATTAAGCTCTCGTGCTTAGTTTTTCGCGGCAGGAGGTCGGCGCGCTCACGCTGCGACCGCCAAAAATTTTTTCTTCCGGCATCCCGACTCATCAACCGATCCGCTGATAACTACAGTTAATAAGCTTTATGCTTAACGCTGTCCGTTCATTCATCGCGATTTCAGGCGCCTTCTGGCCTGCATGTTGCTATAACTATCACGCTATTTTTGTTATTCTTAGCGACCCTGTAATTGCAAAGTGACGTTATGGAATCCTGGTATTTACTTTATTGCAAACGTGGCCAGCTTACCCGCGCGAAAGAACATCTTGAGCGCCAGGCGGTGCATTGTCTCAGCCCCATGATTGCCTTAGAGAAACTGGTGCGCGGCAAGCGTACTCAGGTAAATGAGCCGCTGTTCCCGAACTACCTTTTTATTGAGTTCGATCCGGAAGCGATTCATACCACGACCATCAGCGCCACGCGCGGCGTCAGCCATTTCGTTCGCTTCGGCAATCTGCCCGCGACCGTGCCGCAGGACGTGATCGAAGCGCTGCAAACGCAGGCGACGGTAACGCTGCCCGCACCGACGCTACCGCAGCCCGGCGACAGAGTATTGATTACCGCTGGCGCTTTCGAAGGCCTGAAGGCAATTTTTACCGAGCCGGACGGCGAGGCGCGTTCTATGCTGCTGCTTAACCTGCTGAATAAGCAGATCGTCCGCAGCCTGGACAATCGGCAGTTCCAGAAACTCTGAGGCTACTGCGCGTTCAGACGGAAAAGCGCTCGCGCATTGCTGTCGCACTGCTGCCCCAGCGTAGCCGCCTCTTCGCCGCGCAGTAGCGCGACCTGTTCCACGATATGCGGCAAAAAGCACGGCTCGTTACGTCGCGATGCAGGGCGGGGACGCATGTCGCGCGGCAGCAAATAAGGCGCGTCCGTTTCCAGCAGCAGCCTGTCAGCAGGAATAAGCGGCATCAGCTCGCGCAGCTCAAGTCCGCGACGTTCATCGCACACCCATCCCGTAATGCCGATATAAAGCCCGGCAGCCAGACAGGCTTCCAGCTCCGCTTTCGTGCCGGTAAAACAGTGTACGACCGCGCCGGGCAGCTTTGGCAGCCAGGGCGTCAGGATAGCGAGAAAGCGATCGTGCGCTTCGCGGCAGTGCAGAAAAACGGGCAGCTGCAGATCGGCCGCCAGCTCAAGCTGAGCATTAAAGGCGTAAGCCTGCTGTTCCGGCCCGCAGATGTTGCGGTTGAAATCCAGCCCGCACTCGCCAATCGCCGCCACTTCCGGGCTTTCCGCCAGCCTTCTTAAGGTGGCGGCCGTTTCCGCCGACCATTCGCTGGCGTGATGCGGATGAACGCCTGCCGTAGACCAGCAGTAGCCGGAACGACGTTTCGCCAGGCTCTGCGCCTGCTGGCTCTCCAGCGCGTTGGTGCCGGTAATCAGAATGCCGGTGACGCCCGCATCAACGGCACGTTTTACAACCTTGTCGCGATCTTTGGCGAACTGCGTGCTGGTCAGATTGACCCCAATATCAAACATAGCGTGTTCCAAACAGTAACCGCCCTTACGGGCGGTTATTTTTTAATGTGGGCAGGCCTTCGCGGCTACTCCGTCTCCTGGTCACTCTCTTCCCGCCGTAATCCGGTATAGAAACGGGAGAAGAACACGCCGACCTCAAACAGGCAGTACATCGGAATGGCCAGCAGCGTCTGGGAAAGCACATCCGGCGGCGTCAACAGCATACCTACGATAAAAGCGCCGACCAGAACATAAGGCCGCTTCGCCTTCAGTTCCTCCGGCGTGGTCACACCGGTCCAGCACAGCAGCACGATAGCAATCGGCACCTCGAAAGAGACGCCAAACGCCATAAACAACGCCATTACGAAATCGAGATAGTTATTGATATCGGTAGCGATCTGCACGCCGTGCGGCGCGGTTTTAGCGAAGAACCCAAAGGCCAACGGGAAGACAACAAAGTAGGCGAAAGCCATCCCTATATAGAATAGGAATGAACTGGAAATCAGCAGCGGCACCACCAGCCTGCGTTCGTGGCGGTAAAGCGCGGGCGCGATAAAGGCCCAGATTTGGTAAAGGATCACCGGTACCGCAAGGAAGACGGAAACGATCATGGTCAGCTTGACCGGCGCGAAAAAAGGCGAAGCCACGTCGGTCGCGATCATGCTGGCGCCCGCTGGCATCTGCTCGATCAGCGGCGCGGAAACCAGCTGATAAATATCGTTGGAAAAGTACGCCAGGCAAAGGAAAATCGCCACCACGGCGATAATGCAGTTAAGCAGGCGCTTACGCAGCTCAATCAGATGGCTGATAAGCGGTTGGGTATCTTCAACAGCCATGTTTAGCGTTCATCCGGTTGGGTGGTGGAAACAGGCGCACGGCTGGAAAGCGTCGGCGCTTCGTCTTTAACGGCCTTTGGCTTTTCAGGCGCGGCGGCAGGCGCCGTATTCGACGCGGCGTCCGGCTTTCCGGCGGCGGTTTCATAAGGCGCGCTGGCGGCGGCAGGCGCTTCAGCAGCCCTGGCCGTCGCGGATTTTGCTACGGCCGCATCGCTTGCAGCAGACGAAGCAGGTTCAGCGACCTGGGCTACCCCGCTTGTGGCAGGTTCGGCAACGTGAACCGCAGCGGACGGTGCTACAGCCGCATCGCTTGCGACAGGCGAAACAGTTTCAGCAACCTGGGCTACACCGCTTGCGGCTGGCTCAGCAACGCGAACCGTAGCAGAGTGCGCTGCTGCCATATCGCTCGCCGCAGGCGAAACATGTACGACTGGCGTATGCTGTTCCTGCTGCACCGCAGGCTGTGGCGCTGCACTGGTTGCTGCCTCTGGCGCCTGCGCCGGGGCGCTGGCCTGATGATCGGCCGCAGCAGGCGTCACGCCTTCATGAGAATCCTCGGCGTTTTTCACCAGCGGATTGTGGATAGTGTTAGCTTCGTCGTCCGCTTTTTCGTTCTCGCCCAGATAGGTACGCTTCATGGATTCCGCCGACTGCTTCAGCTCTTCCATCGAGGCTTTCAGCTCCGGCGACAGGCTGTTTTTACTGGCCTCTTCCACCTTCTTCAGGCTGTCCTGCAGCTCCTGGAGTTTCAGCTCCTGCGCCAGTTCGTTTTGCACATTAGCCGCCAGCGAGCGCAGCGCGCGGATCCAGCCGACCACGGTTTTTACCGCAACCGGCAAACGCTGCGGACCCAGCACTACCAGCCCGATAATAAACACCAGAATCAGTTCACTAAAACCTATGTCGAACACGGCTTACACCTTGTCGTTCTTAACGTCTTCTTTCTTCGCTTCTGCGTGCTGTTTGTCGGCCAGAGTGGCTTTAAAATCAGCATCGTCGGCATGTGTTTTTGGCTTTTCGTCATCGTCGCTCATGGCTTTTTTAAAGCCTTTGATTGATGAACCGAGATCGGAACCCAGCCCGCGCAGTTTCTTCGTGCCGAAGAGCAGCACAACGATTACGGCAATAATTAACAATTGCCAGATACTAATACCGCCCATAATTTTGCCTCAGATGTCAGTTAATGCAGGTTTCGCAGTATATAAGCCGGGCTGACCGCGCGCAAAGCGCTGCCAGCCCCTCTTTACCTTTCATGACAGTCAGTCGGTTTTACGCCAGCCGACCAGCCAGCTTACCAGACCGCCAGCGACCATAACCGCCGACAGCAAATCCCACTGCGGTCTGGTCAGCAGAATAGCCGTGCCGCTCAGCAGCAGCGTGGCGCCAATACCGAACAGATAGCGCGACTGATGATGCCGCACCCGGTCGTTGCGCAGATCGTAAGAAAGCTTATCGACGCTGTGCTGCAGATGCTTGTGCCGCTTCAGGCTTTCGTAAACCAGCTCCGGCAGCTCCGGCAGTTTTTCCGCCCAGAACGGCGCTTTTTCTTTCAGCGCGCGCACGATAGCCGGAATGCCAATCTGATCTTTGATCCAGTCTTCCAGGAACGGCTTGGCGGTTTTCCACAGGTCTAGCTGCGGATAAAGCTGTCGTCCGACGCCTTCCACATACAGTAGAGTTTTCTGTAACAGCACCAGCTGAGGCTGCACTTCCATGTTGAAGCGGCGCGCCGTATTAAAGAGGTTCAGCAGCACGTGACCGAAGGAGATTTCCGCCAGCGGCTTTTCAAAAATCGGTTCGCAAACGGTACGAATAGCGAACTCGAAATCCTCTACGTTGGTATCCGCCGGCACCCAGCCGGAATCAACGTGCAGCTCGGCAACCTTGCGGTAATCACGGTTGAAGAAGGCGATAAAGTTCTCCGCCAGATACCGCTTATCTTCTTTATTCAGCGAGCCGACGATACCGCAGTCGATACCTATATATTGCGGATCTTCAGGATGCTCATAGCTGACAAAAATGTTGCCCGGATGCATATCGGCGTGGAAAAAGCTGTCGCGGAACACCTGGGTAAAGAAGACCTGCACGCCGCGCTCGGCCAGCAGCTTCATGTTGACGCCGCGCTGTTCGAGCTGCACCACATCGGAGATTGGAATGCCGTAAATGCGCTCCATCACCAGCATGGTTTCGCTACAGTAGTCGGAATAGATTTCCGGCACGTAAAGCATGTTGCTGCCTTCGAAATTACGGCGCAGCTGAATGGCGTTAGCCGCTTCGCGCAGCAGGTTCAGTTCGTCTATCAGCGTTTTTTCGTAATCGGCCACCACTTCCTGCGGACGCAGGCGGCGCCCGTCCGGTAACAGGCGAGGCACCCAGGCCGCCATGCGGTTGATCAGCTTCATATCGGCTTTGATCACCGGCAGGATATCCGGACGAATAACCTTAATGACCACTTCCCTGCCGTTTTCCTTCAGCGTGGCGGTGTGTACCTGCGCGATGGAAGCGGAAGCAAGCGGCGTGATCACAAAGTCATCAAACAGGGTTTCCACCTTGCAGCCAAGCGACATCTCAATCTGTTTTTTCGCCTGTACGCCATCGAAAGGCGCGACCTTGTCCTGTAGCATCGCCAGCTGATCGGCGATATGCGGCGGAAAAAGATCGCGTCGCGTGGACATCATCTGACCAAATTTGATCCACACCGGGCCAAGCTGCTCCATGGCTAACCTGATACGCTCGCCAAGCTGACGCTCTTTGTGCAAATTAGGCATCCAGAACAGCGTCCGGCGCCACAGGCGCAGCGGCAGCGCCAGCCGGGTTTTTGGGATTAGCTCATCCAGTCCGTAGCTCAAAAAGATACGGATAATAAAATAGAGACGACGTATTTCTCCGAGGGTCATTTGCCCTCCAGTTGTTTAAGGCGGGTTTCCAGCGCAGCCAGCTCGCGAGCGGCGGCGTCGACTTCTTCAGCAAACCAGGCAAGCTCCAGGCCGCCCGGCGCCAGGCGCCACTCTTCCGTCAGCGCCTGACCCAGATAGCTCTGTTTACGATCAAGATTGCCGCGCACCAGCTGCAACCCGCGACGGGCGGCCTGGCTGATGCCCTGAGCGGCAATATCGCCAATCCAGGGCGCGAGATATTCGGCAGGGTCAAGCTCGGCCAGATCGATCAGCGCGGAGAACTGCTGGACGACCTGTAGATCGCCCTCAACCTCCAGCTCGCCGCTGCGGATCAGGCTGGTTAACTGCTGACGATCGCGCAGCTTGCGCAGCGTCGCCAGACGGGTTTTCACCTTGCAGTCCGGCGTGTCGCACCAGTCGCCCAGCACATCGACCTGTTGGTCGCTGAAGATAAAGATCAGCGGCTGCTTAAGCTCGGCCAGCTCAATGGCCAGGCTGCGGCCGTTAAGACGCTGACGCGCGGCTTTCAGGCCGCGATCGCGATAAAGGATCTGATTGAGCGCCGTTTCCAGCCCTGCGGTTAACAGCGGCGTTAAGGTCATTCGCTATCCTGTTCAGAACTTGAATCCGCGGTGCAGCGCAACGATGCCACCGGTAAGATTGTGATAGGTAGTATTCTCGAAGCCGACATCATCCATCATCTGCTTTAACGTATCCTGATCCGGATGCATTCGGATAGATTCGGCCAGATAGCGGTAGCTTTCGGAATCTTTCGCCACCAGCTCGCCGATACGCGGCAGCACGTGGAATGAGTAGGCGTCATACGCCTTGCTTAGCGGCTCCAGCAGCGGTTTGGAAAACTCCAGCACCAGCAGGCGTCCGCCCGGCTTCAGCACGCGGAACATCGAGGCCAGCGCCTTCTCTTTTTCGGTGACGTTACGCAGGCCGAAAGCGATAGTGATGCAGTCGAAATGATTGTCCGGGAACGGCAGCGCTTCGGCGTTAGCCTGCACGTAGTTCACGTTGCCGATAATCCCGTTGTTACGCAGTTTCTCACGGCCTACTTTCAGCATGGAGCTGTTGATATCCGCCAGCACCACTTCACCCGTTTCACCCACCAGGCGAGAGAATTTAGCGGTCAGATCGCCGGTACCGCCGGCCAGATCCAGGACGCGCTGTCCGCGACGCACGCCGCTGCAATCGATAGTAAAACGTTTCCAGACACGGTGGATGCCGAACGACATCAGATCGTTCATCAGGTCATATTTGGCCGCAACGGAATGGAAAACATCAGCCACCATTTCAGCTTTGTCGCTTTTCGCTACCGTGCGAAAGCCGAAGTGCGTGGTATCCTTTGATTCATCTGCCATTTGTTTTGCCTGCTCTGCAATCAGTTATCTGCCAAGTGTATCAGAGTCCCGCAGGCCAGGCACAGCCTTGCGGGTTATTCATTAACTCGGGCCGCGCCTGGCCCGGTTTGCGTCGCCAGATACGCGACATCTTCCTCATCTTCGTTCTCTTGCTCGTCAGCCTCATCCGGCATCGCCTGCGCGACCAGGCGGGGATTAATAGGCCGCTTGATGGCCACGCCCAGCTGCCGAAAACTTTCCGTCTGCGCGATCAGGTTGCCCCGCCCTTCCGCCAGCTTCTTCATGGCCTGACGATAGCTTTCGCTGGCCTTATCGAGGCTTTGCCCCATTGCCGACATGTCGTCGACAAACAGGCGCATTTTGTCATAGAGCTTAGCCGCTCTGTCGGCGATGCGCTGGGCATGACGGCTTTGGTGCTCGTAGCGCCACAGGTTATTGATGGTGCGTAGCGCCACCAGCAGCGTGGTGGGGCTGACCAGCATGATGTTTTGACCCAGCGCCTCGTTGATCAGTTCCGGCTGACGGTCAATAGCGACCAGAAAAGCGGGTTCGACCGGAATAAACATCAGCACGTAGTCCAGCGATCGCAGGCCGGGCAGCTGCTGATAATCTTTGCGGCTCAGCAGGCGGATATGGCTGCGAATGGCCGCAACGTGCTCGCCGATGGCCGTTTCGCGCGTGGCTTCATCTTCGCCGTTGAAATAGCGTTCGTAAGCCACCAGCGTCATCTTCGCGTCGATCACCACGTCTTTGCCCTGCGGCAGACGCACAATCACGTCCGGCTGCATACGGGCGTTATGCTCCAGCTGAATATTGACCTGGGTTTCATATTCGTGCCCTTCCCGCAGGCCGGAGGCTTCCAGCACGCGGCTGAGCACGACTTCGCCCCAGTTTCCCTGCATTTTATTGTCGCCCTTCAGGGCCTTGGTCAGGTTAATCGCTTCCTGCGCCATTTGGGCATTGAGCTGTTGCAGATTGCGGATTTCATGAGAAAGCGTATGGCGCTCGCGCGCCTCCTGGCCGAAGCCTTCCTGAACCTGGCGACGAAACCCTTCCAGCTGTTCGCGCAGCGGCGAGAGCAGCCCGTCCAGGCTCTGGCGGTTCTGCTCATCGACACGGCGGTTGCTGTGTTCGAAAATACGGTTGGCAAGGTGTTCAAACTGCGCGTTCAGCCGCTGTTCGCTGTTGACCAGCAGGCGCTGCTTCTCTTCCGCCGCCATTCTGCTCTCTTCGAGCCGAATGGTGACCTCGCGCAGTTCCGCCTCCTGGGCGCTGTTGATCTCCAGCTGGGTGCGCAGTTCGCGCGCCAGCTGTTCGGCCTCGCCGCGCCAGTGGTCAAGCTGGGTGAGTTTCTCCTGGGTAGCGGCGAGCGTGCCGTGCAGCTGACGCAGCTCCAGCTCCTGCTGTTTTTGCGCCTGCTGCTGCTGGCTCTGTTGCTGCGTCAGGCGATCGCGCTCCTGCTTCAGCTGCTCGCTGGCCTGTTGCAGCAGCCTGCGCTCCGTTTCCTGGTGCGCCGCGCGCTGCTGGCTGTGATACCAGGCGATAAGCCAGCCGACCAGCGCGCCCGCCAGGCCTGAGCCAATGCCGTAACCGATTATTGCATCCACGCGCCTTCTCCCGTCCAGGCTTCTCTGGCAGAAAAGGTAAGGGCAGGCCGTGGCAATGTCGAGTTAAAAAGCGCGATGTAACGGGATCGAGGAGGTTTTCATCAGGATGTCAGAGACGGCTCGAAAAATTTGCCGTGGGTAGTGCAAGGGCGAAACCATTAAGGGAGCCGCGCTCCCTTAATGAAGGCTGAAGAAGTTAGCGAAACTGGTCTCAACGGCCAGGCCAGAGGTTGGCGAGGCCGATCTCAACGTCTAGATCAGACGGCGCGCCGCCTCAACTACGATACGCACCGCATCGCTTTCGGTTTTCTTCATGGTTTCCGCATCGGGAATTTCCTGCTGGGTGCGGTTCACGATCACGCCCGCCACCATGCCGGCACGCAGACCCTGGCTGGCGCACATGGTCAGCAGCGTGGCGGATTCCATTTCGTAGTTCAGCACGCCCATTTGCTGCCACTCTTTCATGGAGTTCTGGAAACGGCTTACTACGCGGCCAGAAAAGGTGTCGTAACGCTCCTGTCCCGGATAAAAAGTGTCGGAAGACGCGGTGACGCCGATATGCGTGGTCGCGCCAAGCGCTTTCGCCGCTTCGACCAGCGCGGTGGTGCAGGTAAAATCGGCCACGGCCGGGAATTCCAGCGGCGCAAAGTGCAGACTCGCGCCGTCCAGACGCACGGAGCCGGTGGTTACCAGCACGTCGCCCACGCTGATGTCAGGCTGGATAGCGCCAGTTGTACCTACGCGCAGAAAAGTACGGATGCCCAGCTGCGCCAGCTCTTCTACCGCGATGGAGGTGGAAGGGCCGCCGATACCGGTTGAACAGACGATAACGGCCTTGCCGTCAATGTCGGCGCGCCAGGTGGTGAATTCGCGGTGCGACGCCAGATGAACCGGATTATCCATCAGCGCGGCAATCTTTTTAACGCGCTCGGGGTCGCCTGGCACAATGGCAAGGGTGGCGCCCTGAAGATCGGCTTTGGTTAAACCCAGGTGAAAAACGTCTGACTGTGCCATGACAAGATCCTGTAATTAAAAGGCGATGAAGCGCTTACAGTAGCGCAAAGCTGTGTGAATTTATGTGAGTAAATTCACTCTGAGTAATGAAAGTTACATTTGGAGTCTATTGAATCGTGACGGTAATCACACAAAAAAGCCTTCCCGCACGAATCGCGCTGTCGGAAACCGATAACGCCGTCGAAGATGACAGGCTGACCTTCACCCGATCGAAACGTAATCCTGGCTATAGTTAGCTGATTGCGCTACTGCATGTATGGAGAGGACAATGAAAAGCGACGATAATCCGACTCAAACATTGAGCAATAAGGGATTCGCTCCTGCGGTTTCACCTGCCGCATCGACCACCATCATTACCGACAGCGCCGACATCGTTTCCGGCGAAACGTCAATTCCAACGCAGGGCGAGAATATGCCTGCTTTCCACGCCAGACCGCGTCAGGCCGATGGCCCGCTACCGGTGGTGCTGGTCGTGCAGGAAATTTTTGGCGTGCACGAGCATATTCGCGATATCTGCCGTCGCCTGGCGACCGAAGGCTATCTGGCCGTCGCGCCCGAACTCTATTTTCGCGAGGGCGATCCCGCCGAGTACGATGATATTCCTACGCTGTTTAAAGAGCTGGTCAGCAAGGTGCCGGATAGCCAGGTGCTGGCGGATCTGGATCACGTAGCCAACTGGGCATCGCGCCACGGCGGCGATATGCGCAATATGGCCATTACCGGCTTTTGCTGGGGCGGCCGGATAACCTGGCTCTACGCCGCGCACAATCCTCAGCTGAAAGCGGGCGTTGCCTGGTATGGCAAGCTGACAGGCGATAAAACCTTGCAGCAGCAGAAGCACCCGGTTGACGTCGCAGTTGACCTGAACGCGCCGGTATTGGGGCTGTACGGCGCGCAGGATGACGGCATTCCGTTGGCGAGCGTGGAAACCATGCGTCAGGCGCTGCGGGCGGCGAACGCCAAATCGGAAATCGTGGTTTATCCCGAGGCCGGGCACGCGTTTAACGCCGATTATCGTCCCAGCTATCACGAAGAGTCGGCCAAAGACGGCTGGCAGCGAATGCTGGCCTGGTTCAGGCAGCACGGCGTCAGCTAACGCTCAGGCCCGCCTCAATCGGCGGGCTGAGGTTGCTGACAAACTCAAACTTAGGCCGCTTGCAGATTGATGAAAAGCGGCAGAGGCAGATCGGAACACGGACACGCCGTAGATACGTCCATGTAGGCTCGTTTCGCGCGTCCATGCGCGAAAACGGTCCGCTTATCCGCTCGGCCTCTGCCACTGTGAAACAGCTGGGTTGCTGTAAGAAACACCAGGATGCATCCGCTATTTAGGTTTGTCAGCAGTCTGAGCCCGCCTCAATCGGCGGGCTTTTTTTATGCCACCCTCGCTGCGGGCACAGCGCCAGCTTCATTGCCCGCGCATTCCAAACGCCGCTAAATGTCATTAATAAAAGAGAGGTGCACGGGCAACACCGCCATCAGACAGCGGCTTTGCGAAGATTGCGGGCCGCCTCCACCATATTAGCCAGCGCCTGACGGGTTTCCGGCCAGCCGCGCGTTTTCAGGCCGCAGTCCGGGTTCACCCACAGACGCTCCACCGGAATACGCTTCGCCGCTTTCAGCAGCAGCGCCTCTATCCATGCCACGCTTGGCACGTTTGGCGAGTGAATGTCGTAAACGCCCGGGCCGATTTCGTTCGGATAGTCAAATTCCTCGAACGATTCCAGCAGTTCCATATCAGAACGTGAGGTTTCGATGGTGATCACATCCGCATCCAGCGCGGCAATGGCGTCCATGATGTCGTTGAATTCGCAATAGCACATATGGGTGTGAATTTGGGTAGCATCCTGCGCCACGGCGGCGTTCAGGCGGAACGCGTCCACGGCCCACTCCAGATAGGCAGCCCACTCTGACCGCCGCAGCGGCAGGCCTTCACGCAGCGCCGGCTCATCAATCTGGATAATGCCGATACCGGCTTTTTCCAGATCGGCCACTTCGTCCCTCAGCGCCAGCGCGATCTGCTTAGCGATGGTTTCACGCGACACGTCTTCACGAGGGAAAGACCAGCAAAGAATGGTTACCGGGCCGGTCAGCATCCCTTTTACCGGCTTGTCGGTCAGCGACTGCGCGTATTTCGCCCACTCGACGGTGATCGCTTCCGGCCGACTGACGTCACCGATAATCACCGGCGGCTTCACGCAGCGGGAGCCGTAGCTCTGTACCCAGCCGTTTTGCGTAAAGGCAAAACCGTCCAGGTTTTCGCCGAAGTATTCCACCATGTCGTTGCGCTCCGCCTCGCCGTGAACCAGCACGTCCAGCCCCAGCCGCTCCTGCTCCACGATCGCCTGTTTGATATGTTCAGCAATGCCGGTGCGGTAGCTCTTTCCGTCCAGACGCCCCTGTTTGAAATCCAGGCGCAGGCCACGGATTTCGGTGGTCTGCGGGAAAGAGCCGATAGTGGTGGTCGGCCAGGCCGGCAGCTGAAAGCGCTGGCGCTGGGCTTCGGCACGCGCCTTATAGCTGCTGTGGCGCTCGCTGTCTTTCGCGGTGATAGCGGCCAGCCGTTTGCTGACGGCCTCGTTATGCACGCGCGCAGAGTCCCGGCGGGCGCGGATGGGCGCGCTCCAGGCTTCCAGCGACCGCGCGTCATTGTGGTTTAACGCATGGCTCAACAGCGCCAGCTCCTGGCATTTCTGTAGCGCAAAGGCGAACCAGCTTTTTACTTCTTCATCCAGGCGGGTTTCGGTACTTAAATCGATGGGGCTGTGCAGCAACGAGCAGGAAGAGCCGATCCATAGCCGCTGACGCTTGCCGACCAGCGGCTGTAAACGCTCAAACCAGCTGCTGAGATCGGCGCGCCACACGTTACGGCCGTTGATTACGCCGACGGAAAGCAACCAGTCGGCCGGCACTTTAGCGTTCAGCGCGGCGATATCGTCCTTGCCGTGTACCAAATCAACATGCAGACCCTGAACCGGCAGCTTAACGATAGCGTCCAGGTTGGTGCCGACGCTGTCAAAGTAGGTGGTCAGCAGCAGTTTGGTTTGCCCTTGCAGCGCCTCGTAAGCCGGTTTAAAGGCGTTGAGCCACGCCTGCGGCAGCTCCAGCACCAGCGCAGGCTCGTCGATCTGCACCCATTCGATATCGCGCTTCGCCAGCTCGCTCAGCACCTGCTGGTAAACCGGCAGAATTTCGGTTAACAGGCTCAGACGGTCGAACGGCTCGCCCTTGACTTTACCCAGCCACAGATAGGTCACCGGGCCAAGCAGCACGGGCTTCACTTTATGGCCCAGCGCCAGCGCTTCGTCCACTTCGTCCAGGATCTGCGTCCAGCTAAGCTTAAACTGCTGCCCCCGGGTAAATTCCGGCACCATATAGTGATAGTTAGTGTTAAACCATTTGGTCATTTCAGCCGCCGCCGCAGGTTCGCCGGTCGGCGCACGGCCACGGCCCAGACGGAACAACGTATCCAGATCGACAGAGCCATCTTTATTTTGATGACGGGCAGGCACGTTGCCCAGCAGCAGGCTGGTAGTCAGCACATGATCGTACCAGGCGAAATCGCCGACCGGTACATAGTCTACCCCAGCCTGTTTCTGCTGTTCCCAGTGGCGGGCGCGCAGTTCGCGGCCTACCGCCAGCAGCGCTTCCTGCGTGCTGTTGCCCGCCCAGTAGCTTTCCTGTGCTTTTTTCAGTTCGCGACGCAGGCCAACGCGGGGGAAGCCGAGCGTATGGTTCAGAATAGTCATCAATGCGTTCCTCAGTTACCGCCCGCTGTCGTGGCAATCGGGCTTTTAGACGTCCAGATGTTTACACATCTATAATCCGCAGGTACTGTATTCACCACAAGCGCAAATTGTTCATTGTCGATGTGAAGGACTCTCATGATCGAACTCAAACACCTGCGGACGCTGCAAGCGCTGCGCAACAGCGGTTCGCTGGCCGCCGCCGCCGCTCAGCTTCATCAGACGCAGTCGGCCCTGTCCCATCAGTTCAGCGATCTGGAGCAGCGCCTGGGCTTCCGCCTGTTTGTGCGTAAAAGCCAACCGCTGCGCTTTACGCCGCAGGGCGAAATTTTGCTGCAGCTTGCCGAGCAGGTGCTGCCGCAGATCCAGCACGCTTTACAGGCCTGCCACGAACCGCATCAGGCCACGCTGCGTATCGCTATCGAGTGCCACAGCTGTATTCAATGGCTGACGCCAGCGTTGAGCAACTTCCGTCAGAGCTGGCCGCAGGTGGTGATGGATTTTAAATCCGGGGTGACTTTCGATCCCCAGCCCGCGCTTCAACAGGGGGAGCTGGACGTGGTGCTCACCTCCGATATTTTGCCGCGCAGCGGGCTGTTCTATTCGCCGATGTTTGATTTTGAAGTTCGCCTGGTGCTGGCGCCCGACCATCCGCTGGCGCAGGTTGATCATATTTCACCGGAAGATCTGGCCAGCGAAGTGCTGATGATTTATCCGGTGCAGCGGCAGCGCCTGGATATCTGGCGGCATTTCTTGCAGCCCGCAGGCGTCAGCCCGGCGTTAAAAAGCGTGGATAATACGCTGCTGCTGATCCAGATGGTGTCCGCGGGCATGGGCATCGCCGCCCTGCCGCACTGGGTTGTGGAAAGCTTTGAGCATCAGGGGCTGGTGGTGACCAAAACGCTCGGCCAAGGTTTATGGAGCCGTTTATATGCCGCCGTGCGCGACGGCGAGCAGCGTCAGGCAGTAGTCGAAGCTTTTATCCGCTCCGCCCGCCAGCACGCCTGCGAGCATCTGCCGCTGGTCAGGGACGCTTCCGCGCCGGGCACGCCGCTGCCGACCTCTTTGCATCATTCCTGAGCGGCCAGTACGGGCGATCGCTTTTGCGCGGTGGCCCTTTTAGCGCAGCCGTGCCTTTATAACGCGCTGGCCGCCTGCCTTTTTGCTGACGGTATTCCTTTATCCAGCGCCATTTGTCTCTATAATGCGGCCAACGATCCTGAACCAATGAGATTTTTATGACCAATAATGACGTTTTGCGCAGCGTGCGCTACATGCTGAGCCTGAGCGATGCTCAGATGGTTGGCATCCTGGCGCTGGCGGAAAGTGAAGTCAGCGAAGCGGAAATGCAAAGCTTCCTGAAAAAAGAAGACGAAGCGGGCTTTCGCGCCTGTCCTGACGTGGTAATGGGCTATTTCCTGAACGGGCTGATTTTTCAGCGCCGTGGCAAAAGCGAAGATGCGCCTGAGCCTTCTGTCGAACGCAAGATGACGAATAATATTATTATTAAAAAACTGCGCATCGCTTTCGATTTAAAAACCACGGATATTATTGACGTGCTTAAGCTGGCGGACTTCGCCGTGGGCCAGTCTGAAATTGGCGCTATTTTCCGGAAGCCAGGGCATAAAAATTACCGTGAATGCGGCGATCAGATTTTAAGGAATTTCCTGAAGGGAATGACAATGAAATTACGCCCTACCCCTGTTAAAAAAGCTTAAATATTAGTGCAGCCTTCGGGCTGCCTGCTATTTAAAACGCTATCAAAAAATGCATTATTTATATTTCCTTTCTGCCTTTACAGGGTAAGTCACCTCTCATAATATCCGCCTGATATTTACACATTGTAAATATAGCGAACCATGAAAGAAGATATATTATGAGAGCGCAACTATCAGCAGCGCAGGTAAAAACCACGACACTACCAAAACTATTTTCGGCACGCTATTTTCTAAAATTTATAGGCTGCTTTCCCCGTCAGCGCTGAGTTATAGCACCGGGCAGGTAACGACAGCGGGGGAAGATAGCGGTAGCCGTATTGGCAAAACCAGTAAAACGAATGTGAATCTGCTGGTCAGTAAATCACGGCCGCGCCTGATTCACTAACGAGCCAGGCAAAGGCGTTAAGCAGGGCGTGTCGCGCCCCGCTTTTTATCGTCGTGCTATTTTTTAATCACCCAGTGGCGGTGTACCCATAGCGAGGCGAAAATTACCGCTGCGCCAACGATAAAGCTCGGCCAGTGCGGCTGCTGCTGCCAGATTGCAAGGTTAACCAGCAATCCGGCGGGCACGTGCATATTATTCATAATGCCCAGCGTGCCGGCATCAACCTGCGTCGCGCCGTAGTTCCACATAAAGTAACCCAGCCCGGAAGCCGCCACGCCCAGCCAGATCAGGATGCTCCACTGTAGCGTGGTGGTCGGCAGCTTCTGCGGATTGCCCCACAGGCACCAGGCGATAACCGCGACGAGCGCCGCGCCCATATAAAACCAGGAAAAGGCGGCGTGCTGCGGCATCGGACGCGTTTCCTGCAGGCGCTTGTAGCCCACCATGCCAACGGCAAAGCAAAGGTTGGCAAGCTGCACCAGCAGCAGGCCAAACCAGAAGTGGTCGCTGACCTTGTCGTAGCGAATAATCGCCGCGCCCGCCACCGCCAGCAGCGCGCTCAGTGCATAGCCGGGGCGCACGCCTCTTCCGCTCATCAGGTCATAAATCAGGGTGATATAGAGCGGCGTCATCACCGTAAACAGCAGCAGCTCGGAAACGCTGAGGTAGAGGTAAGCCTCAAAGCTGAACAGATACATAATACCCAGCTGCAGCGCGCCTACGCCCATATAGAGAAGCAGCGTTGACGGCCGATAACCGCGCCAGCGCAGAAACGGCAGGAAAACCACGGCGGCCAGCAGCAGACGGATCAGCACGGAAAAGACGCTGTCGACCTGGCCTGCCAGATATTCGCCGATCAGGCTGAACGAAAAGGCCCACAGGATAGTGGTGATTATCAGTAAGATCACGATAAAAACTCGCTGGTGAAAAGTGCGCACAGTGTAGCGAAATCGGCGTGGACGCGGGGAAATATCTGGTTGACATCTGATTGCAAAATGTACTCACCTGTTTTTATCCTGACGTTTGAGTGAGCCTGCTCACACTCCTTGCCGGCATGGCTAAAAGCATTCAGAGAAGCGTGCCGCATAATTCGTTTGATTGTCATAAAAATGTAACCTTTGGGTTCTTCTTCACAGCGGGGCCGCGCGTTTTCTTTTAGGCTCCTTCCGCTACGGATCGCGTTTATCTGTTGCTGCACGACGAAAAAAACGAATATAAATTGCCATTGGAGGCTGTTATGTTATCTGTTTTTAAACCTGCGTCGCATCGAACGCGCGTTGACACCAGCGAAATCGATCCGCTTTATCGTAAATTACGCTGGCAGATATTTTTTGGTATTTTCTTCGGCTATGCTGCCTATTATCTGGTGCGGAAAAACTTTGCGCTGGCGATGCCTTCGCTGATCGAGCAGGGTTTTTCTCGGGGGGATTTAGGCTTTGCCCTTTCAGGTATTTCCATCGCCTACGGATTTTCTAAATTTATTATGGGATCCGTTTCCGATCGCTCGAATCCACGCTACTTTTTGCCCGCCGGTTTAATTCTGGCGGCGGCGGTCATGTTGTTTATGGGATTCGTTCCCTGGGCCACCTCCAGCATTACCGTGATGTTCGTGCTGCTGTTTTTATGCGGCTGGTTCCAGGGCATGGGCTGGCCGCCCTGTGGACGCACTATGGTGCACTGGTGGTCGCACAAGGAGCGCGGCGGTATCGTTTCCGTCTGGAACTGCGCGCACAACGTCGGCGGCGGCCTGCCTCCGCTGCTGTTTCTGCTGGGCATGTACTGGTTTAACGACTGGAAAGCGTCGCTTTATATGCCCGCTTTCGCCGCCATTCTGGTGGCCGTCATCGCCTTTGCGTTAATGCGCGACACGCCGCAATCCTGCGGTCTGCCGCCGATTGAAGAGTATAAAAACGACTATCCGCCTGACTATGATAAAAGCCAGGAAGAGGAGCTGACCGCCAGGCAAATTTTTATGCAGTACGTACTGCCCAACCGGCTGCTCTGGTATATCGCGCTGGCCAACGTATTTGTCTATCTGCTGCGCTACGGCATTCTCGACTGGTCGCCGACTTATTTAAAAGAGGTGAAGCACTTTACGCTGGATAAATCCTCCTGGGCCTACTTTCTTTATGAGTACGCCGGCATTCCCGGCACGCTGCTGTGCGGCTGGATGTCCGATAAGGTGTTCAGAGGCAATCGTGGCGCGACCGGCGTCTTTTTTATGGTGCTGGTGACGATCGCCACCGTGGTTTACTGGCTGAATCCTCCCGGCAATCCGGGCGTGGATATTACCTGCATGATCGTGATCGGCTTTCTGATTTATGGGCCAGTAATGCTGATTGGGCTGCACGCCCTGGAGCTGGCGCCGAAGAAAGCTGCGGGAACGGCGGCGGGCTTCACCGGGCTGTTCGGCTATCTTGGCGGCTCGGTGGCCGCCAGCGCTATTGTCGGCTACACCGTAGATTACTTCGGCTGGGACGGCGGCTTTATCGTGATGATCGGCGGCGGCGTGCTGGCCGTTATCCTGCTGGTTATCACCATGCTGAACGAACACAGGCACAAAAAAGAGGCAACGCAATGAAAAAGCTGATAGCTATGCTGCTGCTGGGCGCTTCGTTCGGCGCAGTAGCCGCGGAAACACACAAGATTGTAATTGCCCATCGTGGCGCGAGCGGCTACCTGCCGGAACACACGCTGCCCGCCAAAGCGATGGCTTACGCGCAGGGATCCGACTTCCTTGAGCAGGATCTGGTGATGACCCGCGACGATCGGCTGGTGGTGCTGCACGATCACTATCTGGATCGCGTAACGGACGTGGCGGAACGCTATCCCGACCGCGCCAGAAAGGATGGACGTTACTATGCCATCGACTTTACGCTGGCCGAAATCAAGGGGCTGAAGTTTACGGAAGGCTTTACGCTAAAAGACGGTAAGAAAGTGCAGACTTATCCGCAGCGTTTCCCGATGGGCAAATCGGACTTCCACGTGCATACCTTTGCCGAAGAGATTGAATTTATTCAGGGCCTGAACCACTCGACGGGCAAAAATATCGGCATCTACACCGAAATTAAAGCGCCGTGGTTTCACCGCCAGGAAGGCAAAGATATCTCCGCCAGGGTGCTGGATGTGCTTAAGCAGTACGGCTATAGCTCGAAAAGCGACAACGTCTACCTGCAATGCTTTGACCATAACGAACTCAAACGCATTAAAACGGAGCTGGAGCCGCAAAGAGGCATGGACGTCAAACTGGTGCAGCTGATCACCGAAACGGACTCAAAAGAGACGCAGGAGCAGCAAGACGGGAAATGGGTGAACTACAGCTATGACTGGATGCTGCAACCGGGCGCGATGAAAACGCTGGCCCGTTACGTCGACGGCATCGGCCCTGATTATCATATGCTGATTGCCAACGGCTCGACCAAAGGCGCGGTTCACTTTACGCCGATGGTGAAGGAGGCGCATCAGAATGGCCTGGTCGTGCATCCCTATACCGTGCGGGCCGACCAGCTGCCCGGCTGGATGGATAACGTGGACGAGCTGTACGATGCGCTCTATAACCAGGCGGGCGTGGACGGCCTGTTTACCGATTTTCCGGATAAGGCCGTGCGCTTCCTGAAGCGGTAAGCGTTGCCGCCTCTGTAACCAGAGGCGGCTTTTACCGGCTTCAGACGTTGTAGAGCTTGCGCAGATAGTTCGGCACCGCGTTATCCGCATTGCTGCCAATCACTTCCAGTTCCGGCAGCAGATCCTTCAGGCGCTGATGCGAGTTGCTCATGATGCAGCCTTTGCCCGCCATGTTCAGCATCTCTTTATCGTTCATGCCGTCGCCAAAAGAGATGCAGTCCGCCAGCGTAAAGCCCAGCAGTCGGGATACCGCGTCCAGCGCGTGGCCTTTGGAAACGCCGCCCGCCATTACTTCCAGACAGGTCGGCAGCGAGAAGCTGACGTTAACCCGATCGCCCCAGCGCGCCATCAGCGCCTCTTCCAGCGGGATCAGCAGTTCCGGCCTGGCGCAGGTAAAGAACACTTTGCTGATGCCGTCGGTTGGCAGCGAATCCGGCTGATAGGTCTGGTAGTTAAAATTGGACTCGCGGAAAAAATCCATCTCTTCCGGACGGTGGCGGTTAAGGAACCACTCTTCATCGCGGTAGACGTTGGTATAGATATCCTGGTGGCTGTGATGCAAAGCAAAAAGCTCACGGGCAATGTCTTCTTCCAGGTTATGGCTGAAGATCAGCTCGCCTGCGGTATTGTGCACGCGCGCGCCGTTCGAGGTGATCATATAGGCATCAATACCCAGGCTGTCACGCATCTGCCCGACATCAATGTGATGGCGACCGGTGGCGAACACAAAATGGACGCCCTTTTGCGTCAGCAGCTGGAGCGTTTCACGGGCGAAAGCGGATAAACGGTGATCCGGCGACAGCAGCGTGCCGTCGAGATCGGAAGCAACAATCGGGTACATAAAACCTCTGTTAATGGTGAGCTACGGTTGCTATATCTGAGCAGTAAAATCAGGGATGCCGGGCAAAAAACGCCGTAATGGCCTCCAGCGCCTCGGCGCGCATGCTGTCTTTTTCAAACAAGATCTCATGACGCGCGCCTGCGATAATCAGCGGGCCCTCGCAGGGATTTCTCGCCGCTTTCATGGCCTGGCAAAAGAGATCCTGAGCGCGGTTATCCACCACCTTATCCGCGCTGGCCTGTAACAGCAGCAGCGGCGTCTTTATCTCTTTTGCCTGAGCCAGAATGTTTTTGCCGGCCAGAATGCCTTCTCTGACCCAGTGATAAGTCGGCCCGCCGACGCGCAGCGCCGGATCGTCGGCGTAAAAGCGCAGGTTGCGCCGGTAGCGCTCGCGGCTGTGGGTCAGCTGGTTCATCCCGAACGGCCTGGGCTGCCACTGGCCGGTGCCGATCGCGTAACCGTCGCGCACCACGGGACGCTTTTCCGCCCAGTTCAGAATACAGTGCGTCATCCACAGCGGCATCGGCAGGAAGATCCCGAACATCGGCGCGGCCAGCGCCACGGCGTTAAAGGCCTGCGGCTGCCTGGCCAGCATCAGCGTCAGGATCGCGCCGCCCATTGAGTGCGCCAGCGCATAGCGATGCTGATAGTGACGGCTGAGGATCGCTTTCAGATAGAGCGTCTCCAGATCTTCAACATAGTGGTCGAACAGCTCCACATGGCCGCGATGGCTATCCTGCAGCAGCCTGCCGGAACGGCCCTGCCCGCGATGATCGACAATAATCACATCATAGCCGCAGTGAAACAGGTCGTAGGCCAGCTCCGGATATTTTACGTAGCTTTCGATACGTCCGGGGCAAATCAGGATAACGCGGTTGTGTTGCGATGACGTGAAGCGAACGTAGCGAATGGGCACGTTTTCCACGCCGATAAACTCGTCTTCTTCCCTCCGCCGCCAGAAATCCAGCAGCGGGCCGGTGGCGAAAGCGGCAAAAGCTTTTTCACGATTTCGCCAGCCATGCTTTTTCATTGACCCGACCTCCGCTTTTTTCACATTCCGCCCGGCCCCGTAGCCTGCGCAGCCGCAATGGCGTATTGTGTCATACTTCTGTGCTATCAGGGAGTCTGACCCAATGACCATGCAGTGGTGGCTGGCCTATCTGTTAACGACCAGCATCTTAAGCCTTTCGCCGGGTTCCGGCGCAATCAATACCATGAGTACCGGCATCAGCCACGGCTATCGCGGCGCGGCGGCCTCTATTTCCGGCCTGCAGGTTGGGCTGGCGGTGCATATTCTGCTGGTTGGCATCGGCCTGGGCGCGCTGTTTTCCCAATCCGTGCTGGCTTTTGAAGTGCTGAAATGGGCGGGCGCGGCTTACCTGATCTGGCTGGGCATCCAGCAGTGGCGCTCGGCAGGCGCGATAGATCTTCAGGCGGTCGCCAAAGCGATGCCGCGCCGCAGGCTGTTTAAGCGTGCGGTGCTGGTGAACCTGACCAACCCAAAAAGCATTGTTTTTCTGGCGGCGCTCTTTCCGCAGTTTATCATCCCGCACCAGCCGCAGGCGATGCAGTATCTGGTGCTGGGCGTGACGACGGTGGTGGTCGATATCATCGTGATGATCGGCTACGCCACGCTGGCGCAGCGGATTGCGGCCTGGATTAAAGGGCCAAAACAGATGAAGCTGTTAAACCGCCTGTTTGGCGGCATGTTTATGGCGGTCGGCGCGCTGCTGGCTTCCGCGCGGCGTATTGCCTGATGCATTAAAGGCTGGCATGGAGGACGCGCCGTCCATGCCAGCCCGCGTCTTCCCCGTTCTCCGGCCGCACGCCCGGCCTACTCTTCGCCGTCGACGTGCTCGCGGATCATCACCATAAACGGCTTGCCGAAGCGCTCCAGCTTGCGCTGACCGACGCCGTTGACGCTCAGCATTTCTGAGGCGGTCAGCGGCATCTGCTCGGCCATTTCTATCAGCGTGGCGTCGTTAAACACCACGTAAGGCGGAATGTTCTCTTCATCGGCAATGGCTTTACGCAGCTTACGCAGCTTGGCGAACAGCTTGCGATCGTAGTTGCCGCCAAACGATTTCTGATTGCTGTTGCGCGGCTTGACGCTGACCATGCGCGGCACCGCCAGCAGCAACGGCACTTCGCCACGCAGCAGGGGACGCGCCGCTTCCGTTAACTGAAGCGCGGAATGCATCGCAATATTTTGTGTCGCAAAGCCCAGATGAATAAGTTGACGGATCACGCTTATCCAGTGCTCGTGGCTCTGATCGCGGCCAATGCCGTAAACCGGCAGCTTGTCGTGCTGCATATCGCGAATACGCTGATTGTTGGCACCGCGCAGCACCTCCACCACGTAGCCCATGCCAAACCGCTGGCCGACACGATAAATGCAGGAAAGCGCCTTTTGCGCCTCTACCGTGCCGTCGTAACGACGCGGCGGATCGAGACAGATATCGCAGTTGTCGCAGGGCTGCTGCCGCCCTTCGCCAAAGTAGTTCAGCAGCACCAGACGGCGGCAGGTCTGCGCTTCCGCAAAAGCGCCCATCGCGTTCAGCTTGTGGCGTTCAATATCCTGCAACGGCCCCGGCGCTTTCTCTTCCAGGCAGCGGCGCAGCCAGGCCATATCGGCCGGATCGTACAGCATCAGCGCCTCCGCCGGCAGGCCGTCGCGCCCGGCGCGGCCCGTTTCCTGATAGTAGGATTCGATATTGCGTGGGATATCAAAGTGCACCACAAAGCGCACGTTGGGCTTGTTGATGCCCATGCCGAAGGCGACCGTGGCGACGACGATCTGGAGATCGTCACGCTGGAAGGCTTCCTGCACGCGGGCGCGATGCACGTTATCCATTCCGGCATGATAGGCGCCGACGCTCAGGCCACGGCTTTGCAAACGCGCGGCGGTGTCTTCCACCTTCGCGCGGCTGTTGCAGTAGATGATGCCGCATTTGCCGCGCTGATCCTGCACGTAGCGGATCAGCTGATCCGTCGGCTTGAATTTTTCCACCAGCGTATAGCGGATATTGGGACGGTCGAAGCTGCTGACCTGGATCAGCGGATCGTCAAGCTGGAGCAGGCGCGCGATATCGTTACGGGTGGTTTCGTCGGCGGTGGCGGTCAGCGCCATCACCGGCACGTCCGGCAGCCGCTGACGCAGCTGGCCCAGCGCGCCGTATTCCGGACGGAAATCGTGGCCCCATTGCGAAATACAGTGGGCCTCGTCTACGGCCAGCATCGCCGGATTCCAGTGCGCCAGATTATCCAGGAAGTTATCCATCATCAGGCGTTCAGGCGCGATATAAAGCAGCTTGATCCGGCCCGTGCGGCAGCCAGCGAAGACCTCATGCTGCTCTTCCCGCGTCTGCGTTGAGTTCAGACAGGCGGCGGCCACGCCGTTAGCCAGCAGCTGGTCGACCTGATCCTTCATCAACGAGATCAGCGGCGACACCACCAGCGTCAGCCCTTCGCGCACCAGCGCTGGGATCTGATAGCAAAGCGATTTGCCGCCGCCGGTCGGCATGACCACCAGACAGTCGCGCCCTTTCAGCGACGCCTGAATAATAGTTTGCTGCCCCGGACGAAATTGCTGATAGCCGAAGGTTTCCTGCAAAACCTGTTGCGTCAGCATCTCCTGATTGATCACTGCAGCCGTAGACACGTGTACTCCAACTTGATGGCGGGCGACGCGTGATGGCCGCCCGGAAAGCATTAAAACAGGTCGTTCAGAATGACGCCGACGCCGACCCTGGTCTGACGATGGTTATAGTCAATCAATGATTCACCATAGCCGCTAAAGACTTGCGTATAGAAACGGACATGTTCGGTAATCGGGTAGCTCCAGCCTGCCTGCGCGCCGCCGAAACCGCTGTTCCAGTTGTAGTTGCCCTGGAGGCTGAAGACGCTTTCGCCCAGCTGATAGCCGACCGTCATGCGATAATACCCCATGTACTTAGTGATATCAGGGTTATCGTCATCATTTTCACCTTCCGGAAGGCGATACCAGGGTTTGGCTTCCACCATCCAGTTGCCGTTCTGCGCCATCAGGCGAGCGTAAACGCGGTTCCAGCTGCGGGAGGTCGGCTCCGATCGGCCATTGGACTGGTGATTCAGGCCCAGCTCCACGTCGCGCAACGTCCAGCCGGCGAAGCTGTAGTCGGTGGCCCAGCCCAGGAAAATCTGCGGCTGATAGTCCGTTTCACGGAACGGCGACGAGGCGCCACGGTTAGAGAGCTGCCACCAGGAGGACTGAGTATAAGAGGCGGCAAGCACCGAGTTGTCACCTAAAATGCCCCGCCAGAGAGGAAAGGCCAGGCTCAGCTGGAATTTTACCTCATCGTGCTTCGCCTTATTCGACCAGTTATAGGAATCAATCGCCTCTTTGTTGATGTTGCTGGTATCGGTGTACAGCAGATAGTTGCTTTCATAAGGAAAAAGCACAAAAGGGTTGTCATGCTTTTCCAGAAGATTAGCAATAATACTGCCACGCACCGCGGGCTGGTCATGCACCTCTGTGACCTGAGCCTCTTGCGCCAGGGTCAGACAGGGAAAAAGGAGCGCTGCAGCCAGCGGGCCTTTCAGCATCGACATAAGATTCTCCAGAACTGATAAGGGTGATGGATAAAAAGCACGCCATTCTACACAGAATTGCTGGTCGGCATTAGTGCTGTTTTTGTAAAGTAAACGACCCGTTAACAACGGATAAAAATAGTCAATCTGATAAGCGACTTACGTTGTAAAGGAATTTTGCTATGACTTCATCTGCGCCGCTCGATCGGCAGGCCGCTCGCCGCCTGATTGGCGACATCTTTGTTTATGATATGCCGTTTAACCGCACGCTTGGCCTCACGCTGGATCGGCTGGAGCCGGATTATGCGGAGCTGAGCTTCGCAAACCAGCCGCAGCTGGTGGGCAACATCGCACAAAAGATTCTGCACGGCGGCGTGATTGCGGCCGTACTGGACGTGGCGGCCGGTCTGGTCTGCGTCAGCAGCTCGCTGACCCGCCAGGAAACCATTACGGAAGAAGAGCTGCGGCAGCGCCTGTCGCGCATGGGCACTATCGATCTGCGGGTCGACTACCTGCGGCCCGGCCGGGGCGAACGCTTTATCGCGACCAGCAGCCTGCTGCGCGGCGGCAATAAGGTCGCGGTGGCACGGGTTGAGCTGCATAATGACGCTGGTCTTTATATTGCCAGCACTACGGCAACCTATCTTGTAGGTTGATCCCCCAACATTAACGGAGTGATGTTACATGGATGCGCAGCAAACTCGTCAGGGCATTTTTTATGCCCTCGGCGCTTATTTTATCTGGGGCATAGCACCTGCCTATTTCAAGCTTCTTCAGCAGGTCGCACCGGGCGAAATCATCACCCATCGGGTGATCTGGTCGTTCTTTTTTATGCTGCTGTTGCTGAGCGTCAGCCGCAGCTGGGGCAACGTAAAAGCGATTTTTAAAACGCCGAAGAAGGTGCTGCTGCTGGCGGTTTCCGCCACGCTGGTGTGCAGCAACTGGCTGATCTTTATCTGGGCGGTGAATAACCAGCATATTCTCGAAGCCAGCCTGGGCTATTTTATCAACCCGCTGTTAAACGTGCTGGTAGGGATGCTGTTTCTGGGCGAACGCTTCCGGCGTCTGCAATGGCTGGCGGTGGCGCTGGCCGTCTGCGGCGTGATTATCCAACTCTGGAAATTTGGGTCGGTGCCGGTCATTGCGCTGGGTCTGGCGGTGACCTTTTCGCTGTACGGCCTGATGCGCAAAAAAATCGCCGTCGACGCGCAGACCGGTATGATGATTGAAACCAGCTGGCTGTTGCCCTTCGCCGCTATTTATCTTTTCGGCATTGCGGACAGCAGCACCAGCCATCTGACGCAGAATCCCTCGTCGTTAAACCTGCTGCTGATCGCTGCTGGCGTGATAACCACCGTGCCGCTGATGCTGTTTACCGCCGCCTGCACGCGCCTGCGCCTCTCTACCGTTGGGTTTTTCCAGTATCTTGGCCCAACGCTGATGTTCCTGCTGGCGGTGATCTTTTACGGTGAGAAAATGACGCCGGATAAAGTGGTGACGTTCAGCTTTATCTGGGCGGCGCTGGCCTTATTTATTTTCGATGCGCTTATAACGTTAAAACGCAGGCGGCCCGCCGAGGTCTGACCGTTAATTGCTTTCCCCGGTTTGCCTGGCCGGGGAAAGTAACACTTAAGTAAAAACTTTATAACCTGACGTACCCATCGTAAATCAGTGCAAATCTTTTGGCACAGTACGTCAGGATAATGCCAGAATAGACGCGTGTTTAACTACTGAGGACAATATTCACTCCACCAGGATGAGAAGCAATAGCGTGGATGAGTTGTAAATCTATGGACAGTTTGTTCATTTCCCTGATACTTCCTGCATTTCCCCCCCTCCGGCTTGCCTGCCGTCCCGTCGCTGACCAGCACTGGCGTTTCGCGCTGTAGCGCACTCTTTACGGATTTTCTGCCGCGCATCGATTGCGCTCATTATTTCTGTTTCCGGAGAGAGAAAATGTTTTATTGGTTATTATTGGCGCTTGCCATCGTTTTTGAAATTGTTGGCACGCTGGCCATGAAATGGGCCAGCCTTAACGGCCACGCTGCCGGTTATTTTTTTATGCTGGCAATGATCGCCCTTTCTTATATTACTTTGTGTTTCGCCGTTAAAAAAATTGCGCTGGGCGTGGCCTATGCTATTTGGGAAGGCGTCGGCGTGCTGTGTATTACGCTGTTCAGCGTCATGCTGTTTGACGAGGCGCTGCCCCTGATGAAAGTGGCCGGACTGGCGACGCTGGTGACCGGTATTGCCCTGGTGAAGTCGGGGACGATAAGCCGCAAGGAGGCCAGCCATGCTGCCGCTTAACGGGACGCATATTGCCTGGCTGGCGCTCGCCGTGGTGCTGGAAATTTTAGCCAATATTTTTCTTAAATATTCGAACGGCTTTCGCCGCCCGCTGTATGGCCTGTCGTCGATTGTTGCCGTGCTGGCGGCCTTTAGCGCGCTGGCGCAGGCGGTTAAAGGTATCGATCTGTCGGTAGCCTATGCGCTGTGGGGAGGCTTCGGCATCGTCGCCACGGCGACGGCGGGCTGGATACTGTTCGGTCAGCGTCTGAACCGTCGCGGCTGGTTCGGCCTGCTCGTACTGCTGGTCGGCATGGTGTTGATCAAGCTTGCCTGAGAGTGGAGAGCGTCCTCGAACGCTCTCTTATCGTCTGCTACAGCCAGTTTTTACGCTTGAAATAGGCGTAAGGCGCCAGGCCCGCCAGGATCATCAGGCAGATAGCGCCCGGATAGCCGAAGCTCCACTTCAGCTCCGGCATAAACTCAAAGTTCATGCCGTAGCTGGAAGCCACCAGCGTTGGCGGCAGAAACACGACCGATACCACCGAGAAGATTTTGATAATGCGGTTCTGCTCGATATTGATAAAGCCCATCGCCGCCTGCATCAGGAAGTTGACCTTCTGGAACAGCGATTCGTTATGCGGCAGCAGCGATTCGATATCGCGCAGGATCTCGCGCGCCTGCTCCAGCTGATTGCCCGGCAGACGCGCCTTGCGCACCAGGAAGTTTAACGCCCGCTGGGTATCCATCAGGCACAGGCGCACCTTCCAGCCAATATCTTCCAGCTCGGCCAGCGTGGAGAGCGCGGCATCGAACTCATCGCCCTGCTGGCCTTCCATAATCACGCGGCTGAGCTTTTCCAGATCGCTGTAAATGTTTTCGATTTCGTCCGCCAGCTGTTCGATTTTGGTTTCAAACAGATCCAGCAGCAGCTCATACGCGTTGCCGTCGGTCAGAACCTGGTTACGCGCGCGCATACGATAAAGACGGAACGCGGGCAGTTCGCGCTCGCGCAGCGTATAGAGGCGGCCGTCGCGGATGGTAAAGGCTACGGTGGAGTTGCCCGCGTGATCTTCTGCATCTTCGTAGAAGAAAAAGGAGTGGATATGCAGACCGTCTTCATCTTCAAAAAAGCGTGCGGAGGCCTCGATATCTTCCAGCTCGGGACGGGTCGCCAGGCTTTGGCCCAGCTCGTTCTGCACGCGATCGCGCTCATTTTCTTCTGGTTCGATCAGATCGACCCAGACCGAACTGGACAGTTCGTCCGTGGTTTCTTCCAGCTCCAGGCGGGCAAGGCGGCTTTGATCAAGTTTAAATGCGCTCAGCATAGCTGTACTCCCAATTCGTCATAGCGTGGGACGCGCCTGAACACGGGGAATCTGACTCAGAGCGAAGCGGGATGCGGGTCGCCAACAACCACGAAGGCTATCGGCAGAGGAGGATAGCCTTAGGAGTTGTACCTGTTTTCCAGGTCAATGAGCCAGTATCTACTGGGTGTGTCCAAGGCGAATGTCCTCTGAGGGTGATAGTGCGCGCATGTTACGCTGTGCTGAAAATGGCGTCAACAGCCAGCCGGGAGAAACGAAGCGGCAGGCACGGGCATCCCCGCCGACTGCCGGAGAAAGCGCGCGGGCGGCGTTGAAGCAGCGAAGGGGAAAACCGTAAAGGCGGCGCGGGGTTAGGCGCGCCGCAGCGGGATCAAACCGTTTCTAATTTCGCGTAGGCGGCCACCAGCCATTTGATGCCCTGGCCCTGGAAAGCAACCTGTAACCGACTGTGATCGCCGCTGCCTTCCAGATTGACGATGGTGCCCTCGCCGAATTTAGCGTGGCGCACGCGCTGGCCGAGCGCAAAGCCGCTGTCGTTTTGCGTAACTGGCGTGCCCATTCGCTGATGGTTGACCGGACGGCTGACGCTGGCGCGCAGGCGCACTTCCTCTACGCACTCTTCCGGCAGCTCGCCGACAAAACGCGATGGCCGGTGATACACCTCTTTGCCATACAGCCGACGCGTTTCCGCATAGGTCAGCGTCAGCTTCTGCATGGCGCGCGTGACGCCCACATAGGCCAGGCGACGCTCTTCCTCCAGCCTGCCGCCCTCTTCCAGCGACATCTGGCTCGGAAACATGCCTTCTTCCATCCCCACGATAAAGACCTGGCGGAACTCCAGGCCTTTGGCCGCGTGCATGGTCATCAGCTGCACCGCATCCTGCCATTTATCCGCCTGACCTTCGCCCGCTTCCAGCGCCGCGTGGGAAAGAAAAGCCTGTAGCGGCATCAGGTCTTCGTCTTCATCCTGATAGCTGTACTGCCGCGTGGCGTTGACCAGTTCCTCAAGGTTTTCGATACGCGCCTGGCCCTTTTCGCCTTTTTCCTGCTCGTACATCAGCCACAGGCCGGAATCTTTGATCACCCGGTCGGTCTGCACGTGCAGCGGCATTTCGCTGGTTTCCTGCGCCAGCGAGTCCACCAGTTCGGTAAAGCGTTGCAGCGCCGAAGCGGCACGACCGGCCAGCGCTTTTTCCTGAAGCAGCACGCGGGCGGTCTGCCACAGCGTCAGCTGGCGCTCACGCGCCGTTTGCCGCACCACGTCCAGCGTGCGGTCGCCAATGCCGCGAGTCGGCGTATTGACCACGCGCTCGAAAGCGGCGTCGTCGTTACGGTTGGCGATCAGCCGCAGATAGGCCAGCGAGTCTTTGATTTCCTGACGCTCGAAGAAGCGCATTCCGCCGTAGATGCGGTAAGGCATACTGGTTTGCAGCAGTGCTTCTTCCAGCACGCGCGACTGGGCGTTGCTGCGATAGAGAATGGCGCAGTCGTTCAGCGCGCCGCCGTTTTCCATCCACACCTTGATGCGGTTCACCACGAAGCGGGCTTCGTCCAGCTCGTTGAACGCGCAGTAGATAGAGATCGGCTCGCCGTCGCTGCCGTCCGTCCACAGCTCTTTCCCCAGACGACCGTTATTGTTGGCGATCAGGGCGTTGGCCGCCTTCAGAATATTGTTGGTGGAGCGGTAGTTCTGCTCCAGACGGATGGTCTGCGCGCCGTGAAAATCATTAAGGAAGCGCTGGATGTTCTCAACCTGCGCGCCGCGCCAGCCGTAGATCGACTGATCGTCGTCGCCTACGATGATCACTTTTCCGCTGTCGCCCGCCAGCATCCGGATCCAGGCGTACTGGATATTGTTGGTATCCTGAAATTCGTCCACCAGGATATTGGTGAAGCGCTCGCGGTAGTGGTTAAGGATATGCGGTTTATTCAGCCACAGCTCGTGCGCGCGCAGCAGCAGCTCGGCGAAATCCACCAGCCCGGCGCGATCGCAGGCTTCCTGGTAGGCCTGATAGATGCGCAGCCACGTCTGCTCAACGGGATTGCCGTAGCTCTCAATGTGCTTTGGCCGCAGCCCTTCATCTTTTTTGCCGTTGATGTACCACATGGCCTGGCGGGCGGGCCACTGCTTCTCATCCAGATTCATCGCTTTGATCAGGCGTTTTAATAAGCGCATCTGATCTTCGCTGTCGAGGATTTGAAAATCCTGCGGCAGGTTGGCGTCCAGGTGGTGCGCGCGCAGCAGGCGGTGCGCCAGGCCGTGGAAGGTGCCGATCCACATGCCGCCCTGGCTGGTGCCGATCAGCTGCTCAATGCGGTGGCGCATCTCGGCGGCGGCCTTGTTGGTAAAGGTCACGGCCATGATGGAGTAAGGCGAACAGTTTTCAACCCCCAGCAGCCAGGCGATGCGGTGAACCAGCACGCGAGTCTTGCCGCTGCCCGCCCCCGCAAGCACCAGCAAATTGCTGCGCGGCGCGGCTACGGCCTCGCGTTGTTTGTCATTCAAGCCGTCGAGAAGGTCAGAAACGTCCATAAGCACCGTCAGGTTAGGGGAAGCTGTTGCTCCACTGGATATTTAACCAGCGTATTATAACAACGCGGTCAGGGATGCCAACTGCGAAATTTCCAGCGTGGGCAGCAGGCGGCTGTCGCTGGCCTGCATCAGGTTGTGATGATGCAGGTTGATCCAGCACGCCTGCATCCCGCAGCGCACCGCGCCAGCCACGTCCGTCGTGAGATCGTCGCCCACGTGCAGAATGCTGTGTAAAGGCAGGTTAAGCTTTTCTGCCGCCAGGTGATACATATCGTGATAAGGCTTGGCGCGGCCGTGCGGCCCGGCTCGCAGAATAAATTTAAAGTATTTATCCAGCCCGAACAGGTGCGGCTCGGCGTTGCCGTTGGTGATCGCCACCAGCGGGATTTTCGCCGCCAGTGCGGCCAGCGTGCTGTGCGTTTCGGCCGGCACCTCGATCTGGCTGCGCCAGTGGGCGAAATGCGCCATCACCGCGCGCGAGCCTTTTTCCGCTTCCGACGCGCTAAGGCCGCTATTCAGCATTGCCAGCTCCACCGCGCGGCGACGCCATTCGCTGACGTCGTGATAAATGTCCGGCTCCTGCTCAAGCAGGCTGTCGCGCAGCTGCTGATACTGTAAGGGGCTGAACTCGTTCAGCGCCGGATGATAGGCCTGCAAAAACGCGTGGGTTTCTTTAGCGGTGCGGCTGATTACCGGCCGATTGTCGTACAGCGTATCGTCCAGATCGAAGGTCATGGCCGCGATCGGCCGCAGCGAACGGTAAAAATGCATCAGGTTTTTCCTCGTTTGGCACGGGGATGCGCGGCATCGTAAACCGAGGCCAGATGTTGAAAATCAAGGTGGGTATAGATTTGGGTCGTGGTGAGATTGGCGTGGCCCAGCAGCTCCTGTACCGCGCGCAAATCGCCGCTCGACTCCAGCATATGCGTCGCAAAGGAGTGACGCAGCTTGTGCGGATGAATATGGCTGGACAGCCCCTGCTTCACGCCCCACTCCGCAAAACGCTTTTGCACATTGCGGGTGGAAATGCGCTTGCCCTGTTTTGACAGAAACAGCGCGTTATCGGATGGCGCGAACAGCTCGCGCAGCGCCAGCCAGCGCTCCGTCCATTCCACCGCCATGCGGCCAATCGGCAGACGGCGCTCTTTGCTGCCCTTGCCGGAAACCCATACTTCGCCGGAAGCCAGATCGAGATGGGAAATATCGATGCCGACCAGTTCAGAAAGGCGCAGCCCGGCGCCGTACATGACTTCCAGCATGGCACGATCGCGCACCGCCAGCGGATCGTTCAGATCGATATCCAGCAGGCGGTTAACCTCGTCCACATCGATATTTTTCGGCAGATGCCGGGAAGCTCGCGGCGTGGCGACGCCCTTGGCCGGGTTGGCTTTCAGCTTGCCCTGGCTGATTTGCCAGTCCAGAAAGCTGCGCAGCGCGGAAAGGCGTAGCGCCAGGCTCGCGGGCTTAAGGCCGCCACGGCGGCTGCGTGCGGCCAGCGCGCGTACCTGGGCGGCGTCCAGCTTCTCCCAGGCGGCAAGCTTCATCTCATCCAGCAGGATAATACAGGCGCTCAGCTGCCGCTCGTAGCTAATCTGCGTGAGCGGGCTGAGCTGGCGCTCGACTTTCAGGTAGCGCAGGAAGCCCTCTACGGCTGGCTGTAGAGGAGACGCGTTCATGCCCTTTCCACCCAGCGCTGCAGCAGTTCCGGCAGCATATGCGAGAGGTGCTGCAACAGCACCGTGCCCATGCCGGACTGATAGTGCTGGCTGTCGCGGCTGCTGAAGATCAGCACGCCCAGCTCGCCGCGCTCGCCCAGCAGCGACATCGCCACCGAGCCGACCGCTTTGGCCTGCGGCAGCAGCAGCAGCAGTTCCGGGCCATTAAGGCTGCCCAGATAGTGCTGCTGCTTGCCCAGACGCTGAATACGTACCGGCTCGAACGCCTGCCGCGACAGCGCCAGCTGCGTGAAGTCGGACGGCGCGCCAATCCGCCACTTTTCGCTGAACAGCCGCACGTTGGCGCCCGCCAGCCCCAGCTCGCGCGCCCAGCGATGCAGGCGGTTCAGCATCTCGTGCAGGCTGTCGGCCGCCGCCAGCCGCGTTTGCAAGGTCAGCAGCTGTTCGAACAGCCGATGATTGGCGCTGGCCTGCTCCATCAGCAGCGTTATTTCCTCTTCCAGCTGCGCAATCTGGTGGCGCTGGCGGCTGAGCTGCCACTCCACCAGCGAAACCGTGCCGCGTACCGGATGCGGCACAATCATTTGCTCGACCTGGCGAGCGTTGCGGATAAAGAAATCCGGGTTTTGCAGCAGGTAATCGCTCACCGCACGATCGTCCAACAGGATATCGCTGGCGGCCTCGCTGACATGTTTCATAGATGAATAAATCCGTCGTAAACGTGAGTGGCCGGGCCGGTCATATAGAGCGGATGTCCCGGCCCTTTCCAGGCGATATGCAGGCTGCCGCCGGGCAGATCGACGCGAACCTTTTCCGCCAGCAGGGTTTGCTGAATGCCGACCGCTACCGCCGCACAGGCGCCGCTGCCGCACGCCTGCGTTTCGCCCGCGCCGCGCTCGTAGACGCGCAGGCGGATATGCTCGCGGCTGACCACTTCCATAAAGCCGACGTTAACGCGTTCGGGAAAACGCTCGTGGCTTTCCAGCACCGGCCCTAAGCTTTCCACTCGCGCCGTTTTCACGCTGTCGACCTGTAATACGCAGTGCGGATTGCCCATCGATACCACGCCGCACATCACCGTTTGCTCCGCCGCGCGCATCAGATAGAGGCTTTCCGCCTTGTTAGCGCGAAAAGGCACCTGCTGCGGCTCAAAATTGGGCTCGCCCATGTTGACGCACACCAGCTCATCCGGCGTGACGCTCAGCACCATGCGCCCGGTCTGCGTACTGACGCGGATCTCGCTTTTATTGGTCAGCCCTTTCAGACGCACAAAGCGGGCGAAGCAGCGCGCGCCGTTGCCGCACTGTGCCACTTCACTGCCGTCGGCGTTGAAAATGCGGTAGTGAAAATCCAGGTCGGGATCGTAAGGCGGTTCCACGATCAGCAGCTGATCGAAGCCGATCCCCAGATGCCGATCCGCCAGTCGCCGGATCAGTTCAGGAGAAAAATAGACGTTTTGCGTCACGGCATCGACCACCATAAAGTCATTGCCCAGACCGTGCATTTTGGAGAACTGCATGTTTGGCTCCAGCGAGTGCGTCATGAGTTACTGAGCCGATTGCTGTTCCGCATCGGTAGTCGTTGACTGCTGCTGCGCGCCGGACGCCGTACCGCTGGCGGTTTTTGGCGGTGTCGTCGCGCCGGCGTTTTTTGGCGGCTGCTCCTGCTTTGGAAAATAGAGAGGGCCTTTCAGTCCGCATCCCGCCAGGCTGACCACGGCCAGCGCCAGCGCCATCCGGCAAATCATCTTCTTCATGCTTGTTCTGCTCATCATTGCTGCCTGTTGGTAGACTATCATCGCAGGTGAAGTGCTAAAAGCAACAGGAAAAAGGCGAAGGTTGCAGAAAGGAAAGCGGTAAAAGGCACGGCATCCTGTTTGCCGTGCCGGGCAAAAAGCAGCGGCGGCGATGGGCTACAAAAAGTCTTCGCGCTGTGGCGTAAAGAGATCGATCAGCACGCCGCTTTCCAGGCAGACGCATCCATGCGGTATATTCGGCTGCTTATATAAGCTGTCGCCCGCTCTCACCTCGCGCTGTTCCTTACCGATAGTGAACAGAAAGACGCCGGAACGCACCCAGGTTAGCTGTTCATGAGGATGGCTGTGCATCGGGCCGATCGCGCCCTGCTCAAAACTGACCTCCACGCACATCAGCTTGCCGCCGTGCGCCAGCACGCGACGGGCGACGCCTTCACCCGCTCTTTCCTGCCGTGAATCTTTATAAAAGAAAAACATGCGTGTTCTCCTTACAATAAATTTGGCCGCTATTCTGCTCCGGCAGCGGCAATTTTCCAGGCAACGCAAAACCAACTGTGACGGCTATCATGCCGATTTGTACAAAAGCGCAAACGGATGAGTTGGGATGGCGTGATAGTTATTCCCGCCGCGAGGCTGGTTAATTTTTTACCATTTTGTGATGGGCGGCAATTACAGGGCGGGCAGCCTGGCTGAAGATGACTATTTATTTGCAAACGACGCCCGCGATAAGGATATAAAGCCATGACGATTACGCTTCCACGCGAGACGCATTTCCGCCATCCCGATGAAAAAGTTATTTTTCATTTCTGGCGGCCGGAAAAGAGCCTGTGTCAGGAGCACCGGCATGAGTATTGCGAACTGTTTCTGGTGGAAAAAGGCAGCGGCATCCACGTTATTAATGAAAAACCCTACTTATTAACCGCAGGCACATTGTGTTATCTCAACCGTCACGATTATCACCTTTTCGAAGAGATGAAAAATATCAGGCAGGTGAATTTACTTTATCTGGCGCCCGATCGTTTTAACGTCCTAAAAAATATTGAGCACTTATTGATTCAGCCGGGTGAAAGCCGCGTCTGGCAGATAAATATACGGGTAATAAAGCAGATCATTGCCAGATTAATGGCGCATTCGGCCACAAAGTACGAAAACAAGCTGCTTGGCGAAAGCCATAAGGAAGCTATTTTTCTGGAAACGCTGCATACGCTGAACCAGTGGCGTTATAAAACCCAGGATTTCGCCTCCAGCGACGATCGTATCAGCCAGATTATTATCTGGCTGAATAGTCATCTGGCCGAGCCGCTGGATATGGAGCGCCTCTGCCAGACGTTTGCGATTTCCCGCCGCACGCTGCAACGGGGGTTTGTCGACTATACGGGTGTCTCGCCGCAGCAATATCTGACCACCACCAGGCTGCTCCAGGCAAGATATCACCTGCAATACAGTGATATGACCATCTCCGAAGCGGGAAAGCGGGTCGGCTTTAACGAGGTCAGCTATTTTTCCCGTCTGTTTCGCAAGCAGTTTGGCCTGTCGCCCGGCCAGTGCCGTTAAGCCCAAAGCAGTTAGCCCTGCGCTTCGACCAGTTCCAGCCTGCCCGGCGCCACCGTCGCCGGATAAGGTTCGTCGCGGCAGATCGGCAGCGCCTCCCAGCGCAGCCAGTAGCGATGCTGCGGGCTATAGTCGCTGTTTTGCGCCGCCAGCAGCTGCACCTCGGCCTGCGGATGCAGCTGCTGGCGCGGCCGCAACAGCGTTTCCGGCAGCGTTACGCGGGCGGGGAGCGTTGCCGTCACGGTTAAGGATGCTTCATCAATCAGCCAGCGCCCTGCGCCGCTCCATAGCGAACGCCACGCCACTTCCAGCTGGCCTTCGGCGGTCACGCGCGGCGGCTGCAAAACCAGATCCGGCGGAATAGAACCAGGCCCGTTGAAATCCCAGCGGAAATGCCACTGGCTGAGCTGGCTTCTCTGCCAGTTTCCCGTGCCGTCCGGCCTGGCGAGATAAGCCTGAGAACAGCCGTTCTGGCCGTAGCGGTGATAAATCAGCAGCGGCCTTCCCTGACTGTCAAAACCGATTTCCTGCACCATATTAATCAGCCCTTCGCCAACCCCGGCGCTATCAACAATTTCGCCTCGTTCCCGCGAGATGGGCAGCGTCAGGTGCTGTCCGGCAGAGGTTTCCCAGCGTTGCAGGTCGCGGCTTCGCGCATAGGATAAATTGTTGTTGGTTTCACAGTGCGGGGTTTCGCGCCACATCCAGACCAGATGCCACCAGCCATCCGGCCCGGCTACCGGCGGCCGCGCGTAGCCGTTGCGTAAGCCTTCGCCGTCCAGCAGCGGCGTGTCCAACAGGCGCGACCACTGCCGCCGCACCGTATCATATACGTTATAGATATCGTCGCCGTTGCCGCTACAGCCGTCGCGATAGCGGAACAGTAAACGTCCCTGCGCGTCTTTAAAAAACAGCGGATAAGTCGTGCGCGCTTCACGTGCGCCGGTCATCGCTCTGACCACGCGCAGCGAATAAATATCCAGCGGGCGTTCGGAGCGAAAATAGATCAGCGGATCGACATGCATATTGCCGGAAAGGTGCAGGTAGCCTTCGCTGTCTACGGCCATCGTCAGGTAGTTATGTGAATCGTAATCGGTGACGTTGGCGTCACGGTTGCGTGACGCCAGCCAGAAGCCTTCCGGCTGAAAAGTTTCCCATGTCGCTACGCCTGCACGACGGCATCCCACGGTGATGCGATGCGCGGCGTCGTACCAGGCGGCAAATAGCGTCCCCTCATGATGCAGCAGGCAATAGAGCACGTTAAAATCTGCGCAGGCCTCACCCACGGCAGAGACATGAACCTCTGTACTCATCTTTCATTCTCCTTGATTATTTTTACGGCGCAGGAAATAAACGGCCAGCACGATGGCACCGGCGGGATGAAGCATCGCGCCGATATAGATCGGTACGGCATAGCCAAAGGCATCAATAATGGTGCCGACAAAGCCGTTGAAGAGAATGGCGCTGATGCCGCCGAGCGCGCTCATGATACCGATAGCGGTAGCGATGGCCGCGCGCGGCACCAGCCCGCCCATCATGATGGTCACCATGCTCAGCCAGGCGGTGCACATAAAATTAATCACGGTCATAATGCCTACCGCCAGCCAGATGTTTTGTACCGTGGGCAGTAAAAAAATCAGCGGCGCCAGACAGGTTACCGTCCAGATCAGATTCAGCCGCGCCCGGGTTGGCTCGACGCCGCGCGCCACCAGCCGATCGGAGATCCGGCACACCAGCAGCACGCCAAACACCGCCGCCAGCGGCGGAAACCACATCAGCTCGCCGACGCGTGCCAGGCTCAGCCCCAGCTTTTCCTGCATAAAGCCGATCTGCCAGTATTGATAAAAGAACCAGAAAGGATCGGTCAGCAGCCGCGCGATAATCAGCGTCCAGACGGGCGCGGAAGCCAGCACCAATTTATAGCGTTGCAGCGTGGAGACGCGGTCGTCCTCTTTTTCCGGCAGCGGCTCCGCCGACATCGGCTGGCGACGGCTGGCCAGAAACCACAGCAGGCCGACCACGATGCCCGCCGCGGCCGGAATAAAGAATGCCCAGCGCCAGCCGCCCGCCAGCGTGACCCAGGCAATAAAAGGCGGCGCAACGATCAGGCCCAGCGACTGAATAATATTGGTCAGCTGAAAAGCGAAAGCGCGCTGCTCCGCTCTAAACCAGGTAAATATCGCCAGCGTCAAGGCGGGCACGACGCCGGACTCCGCTATGCCAAGAATAAAGCGGCCAATCAGCATCCCGGTCAGCGAATGCGCCAGGCCGGTGATCAGCGTGGCTATCGACATTAGCAGCATTAAAAAGGTCAGCACGCAGCGGCTGCCGAATTTATCCACCAGCGCGCCCGAGAAAAAATACATCACGATATAGGGCAGCATAAAAGCGGTAATCAGCAGCGAATACTCTTTATTGCCCACGCCCATTTCATGCATCAGCGTGGTTTTAAGAATGGAAACGATTTGCCGATCGAAAGAGAAGAAAAACAGAATGCAGCCGAGCAAGAGCAGAAGCAGAGAAATAAAAAGGCCGAACTTATTTCCTTCCCTGGTGAGTAATGCCTGTCCTTTTTCCATATATCCCTCGCGGTAATGCCTTTAAATGAGAATACGGCGCGAGTATAAAATGGATGATATCGGGCAAGAGCGCGGGATGATTTACTCTGTGAATAGCATCATGGCGATTTGTACTTCAGCGCCAGAACGGCGGAAGAAATGGCATTTGCCCGCAGATGGCGGGCAGTATCAATGCATCTGATAACGCGGCGTGTAGTCGCTGGGATCGTTGTCTGAATCGGTCGCGCACAGCTGCGTCAGCGTCTGGCTGCGGAAAGGGATAACCTGAAAACGATCGTCCACCTGCACAATCTGATAGAACTGCGGCAGGTTAAAGTTGATAAAGCTGGAGCCATAGGTAAAGCGATCGTGCGAGGAGGAATAGAAGCGGCTGACGTCGCGCACCAGCTCCTCTTTGCTGCCCTCGCAGTGATGATAGATCTCCACCCGATTGGTCTCATCCAGGATGTAGATATTAAAGCCGCGATCGTCTTTCGTATCCTCAAAGAAAAACTGGATGATGCCTTCGCTGGCGTAGCCGTTGACTACCGACGGCAGCCGCGTCTGATCGGTTTCCACCTTAATCGACAGGCCGTGCAGCTTGTTGTTGGAGATGGCGCCATAAAACTCCACGGCGTTTTCCAGCTTTTGCACCGAGACGCTCAGCCGCTCAAAGAACAGTCCCCAGGTTTGTCCGGCCACGCGCACGGCTTTAAACCGACCGGGTTCCTGGCGCGTGCTGGAGAGGCGCAGCTCGATACACTCCGACACCAGCTGCTGCACGCGAGTGCGGATCAGGCCGCGCAGATGCTGGCTGTAACAAAAGACCTCGACGTTATCCGGCGGCGCCGCATCCTGATGCATTTTACCCAGGATGGTTTTCAGCGCCTCGATCATCGCCTGCTCGCCGTTGAAATGCAGCGTACGGACTTCATTCCACGAGTTGCGGTAAAGCAGATCGATGCTGCCGATCAGGCATTGTTGCTGCTGCCCAAAGCTGAACACGTCCAGCTTGCGGAAGTCAAAATGCACCACCTGATTGCGGAAGGCCGCCGTAGGATCGTGTTCCAGGTTAACGATGATTGCCAGATGGCGGATCTCGCACGGGCTGTAGAGCGCCTTTGCCGTCGGCGCGGGCAGCCGCAGCGGGAAATGGTGCGACACGTCCGTCACCAGCTCCTGTAACCTGGCCAGATCGCAAATCTCATTGCCTTTAATATGCAGTCGCGTTTTGCTGGTCAGCAGGCCGTTGAACCACGCCCACGCCACCAGCTTGTTCAGGTAGCGGTTATATTCCAGCGGCTGATGGCTGATGATGGACTGCATATCCGGCGACTGATTATAAAGATACCAGCCGGCGCGGTTGGCGCGGCCGTGCGGCACGTGAATAAAGGTCAGATGCGGCTCGGAAAGATCGGGCGAAATCTGTGGATTGACCAGCGTCACCTTGCCCGGCAGCGCCTCGAAAGCGGCGTAGAGTTTGCGCGTCAGCACGCCGATATCCTGCGGGCTGGCGCTGACGCTCAGATTATTGCGGCGGGCAAAGCGGATCAGGTTGCGGTAGCTCTGCATCATCGCGTCCAGCAGCTCGTTGTGCGCTTCACGCACGCGGCCGATTTTCCACTCGGCGCGGCTGTCCAGCATTGTGAGCCGCTCTTTGTCCCAGCCCCATTCACTGACCAGCTGGCTGAGAATTTCGCGCCGCCAGCCCGGATCGCTGTCGACGGAAAGTTTTTCGCGCACCTTCAGATAGAAGCAGCGGCGTACCAAATCCAGACGCGCATGATCGTCAATGCTGGTGAGGTAGTGCGTGACGCGTTCCAGCATCATGCAGTAGGGATCCAGACCATAAGAGACGATTTCGCCATCGTGCAGGCGCTGTTTGATATCCATCGCCAGCAGCCGGGTGCCCGGATACTCCCAGGAGTAGGCTTCCAGCAGCAGCGTCTTCAGCACCGCCTTATAGGGCGAGTCGATGCTTTTATAGAGCTGCCACAGGCTCGCGCCGAAATACTCCTCGGCGGAAAGCGTGCTCAGACCGCCCAAATCAAGCCACTCGTTCGGGGTCAGCACGCCTTTTTGATACAGCGACATCACGTAGTCGTCGTAATGCTCTTCTTCTTCGCCCGGCACCATATTCCACAGAATACGTTTGCCGGCCATGCGTACCGCAGTGCGATAGAATTCGTCCAGCAGCAGGATATGCTGCGTGGAACCGCAGTCTTCGCCGCCCAGGCTGCCGCTTTCGTTATGACGGAAGCGGTTTTCATCGATCAGAAAGAAGCTGGCATCGACGCCCATACCGGCGCACCATTTTTGCAGCAGCGTACATTTCTTTTGCAGCGCCAGCCGCTCTTCGTTATCCAGCCAGGATTGATGGCAGACCCAGATATCCAGGTCGGAAGTGGCGTTCTGGCCGACGGAAGAAGTGCTGCCCATGGAGTAAACGCCAGTGATCGGCATCTCGCCCTGCGGCGTCAGCGCGGCGAGGGATCCAGATTTGCCTTCTAAATCATAAAGATAATTTTTTTGGCTTTCATCAGGCGTGTAGAAGCTGATGCCATGTGGAACGTTACCTGCAAGGTAACCCGGCATCAACGGATGATGATAATGTAATAAGGTCGGCAGCAGACTGTAAACCTGTTGAAAAGCAGGTCCCATGGCCGCCAGCGCGCGATCGACGCGTAGCTGGTTGATGGCATCCAGTCTCTGTTTCAGTGTCTCAATGTAGAGGTACAAGACGTCTCGCCTGATTATCCCAGTGCCTGCAAAAAACCCCGTTCCCGACATCCGCCGCTTGCTTTAAAAATAGTCGTGCGAATAATTGCTGGAAACGTGATCAATCTAACACCTGGTCGGTTGACCGTAAAGAAAGTTGCGCTACCAAACAGTTTAGCACGTTTTACCATCACCCCGACCGAAAAAGCCCGCATACCGCCCGCGCCTGCCGTTTCAGGCGGCGGAAACTGTCAGCCTTCCCGTATCAATGATAGGATAATCAGTGAACGATAAAAACGGTAACCAGCATGTCAGACAAAATTTTAAGAATAGCTACCCGCCAGAGTCCACTTGCGCTGTGGCAGGCGCACTATGTTCAGCAGCGCCTGATGGCCTGTCATCCGGGGCTGAGCGTCGAGCTGGTGCCCATGGTCACCAAAGGCGACATCATTTTAGATACGCCGCTGGCCAAGGTCGGCGGCAAGGGCCTGTTCGTGAAAGAGCTGGAACAGGCGCTGCTGGACGGCCGTGCGGATATCGCCGTTCACTCCATGAAGGATGTGCCGGTCGAGTTTCCCCAGGGCCTGGGGCTGGTCACGATTTGCGAGCGCGAAGATCCGCTGGACGCCTTTGTTTCTCATCGCTTTGATTCCGTGGACGCGCTGCCTCAGGGCGCGGTGGTCGGCACCAGCAGCCTGCGCCGCCAGTGTCAGCTGAGCGCGCGCCGTCCGGATCTGGTTATCCGCTCGCTGCGCGGTAACGTCGGCACCCGCTTAAGCAAGCTGGATGCGGGCGAATACGACGCCATTATCCTTGCCGTCGCCGGACTGAAGCGTCTGGGCATGGGCGATCGCATTCGCCATGCCATGCCTGCGGAAGAGTCGCTGCCTGCGGTCGGCCAGGGCGCGGTCGGGATCGAATGCCGTCTTGACGACGCGCGGACCATCACGCTGCTCGCCGCGCTGAATGATGAAGACACCGCGGTGCGCGTCAAGGCCGAGCGGGCGATGAATACCCGGCTGGAAGGCGGCTGTCAGGTGCCGATCGGCAGCTTTGCCGAGCTGGAAGGCGACGAGCTGTGGCTGCGCGGCCTGGTCGGCTCGCCGGACGGGCGCGCTATGATCCGTGGCGAGCGCCGTGGCCCGCGCGAAGACGCCGAAAAGATGGGCATCTCGCTGGCGGAAGAGCTGCTGAATAATGGCGCGCGCGAAATTCTGGCGGAAGTGTATAAAGGAAATCCGCCCAGATGAGCATCCTGGTAACCCGTCCGACACCGGCGGCCGAAGAGTTGGTCAGCCGTTTACGTACCGCTGGCCGGGTTGCCTGGGCGATGCCGCTGATTGAATTTACGCCGGGCACCGGTCTGGACGATCTCCCGAACCAGCTGACGTCGTTGCAAAGCGGCGATCTGGTTTTTCTTCTGTCGCAGCATGCGATCCATTACGCTCATCCCGCCTTAGTGCGAGCCGGCGTGTCGTGGCCCGCTTCACTGCACTACTATGCTATAGGCCGCACTACCGCGCTCGCCTTGCATACCGTCAGCGGACACGATGTCGTCTGGCCGCACGAGCGCGAAACCAGTGAGATCTTAATCCAGCTTCCTGCCTTACAGCAGGTAGCCGGCAAACGCGCGCTGATCCTGCGCGGCAACGGCGGGCGGGAATTACTGGCGGAAACCTTGCAACAGCGCGGCGCTGATGTACAGTTTGTTGAATGCTATCAACGCTGTGCGAAAATTTATCAGGGCGCCATTGAAGGCCGCCGCTGGCGTGACCGGCAGGTGGATACGCTGGTGGTTACCAGCGGCGAAATGCTACAGCAGCTTTATTCGCTGTTCCCGGAGATCGATCGCGAGGAATGGCTTCTGCACTGTCGGCTGATTGTCGTCAGTGAACGCCTGGCTACCCGTGCCGCAGAACTGGGCTGGCGCGATATCAGGGTGGCCGAGGGTGCCGATAACGACGCCTTACTGCGCGCGTTACAATAAACTTAAATATGGGATGTGCCACAATGACGGAACAAAAAGAGTCCTCTGCCATGGTTGAAGCAACCACCCCGGAGGAAGCGACCTTAACGCCAAAGCAACAGCCCGACCGTAAGCCGCGCAATGCCGCTACGGCGCTGGCCGTGCTGGCGATTGCGATTGCGCTGGCTACGGGCGCAGGCCTCTATTTCCACGCCCGCACTCAGGCTCAGCAGCAGGCCGCGACCAACAAGGCGCTGGCTGACCAGCTTGCCAGTTTGCAGCAGGACGCCGCTGGCGAAAAACAGAATCTGGTGCGTCAGCTGGCCACGCAGAGCAGCGCGCTGGATACCGCACGCGCTCAGCAGGCGGCCACGAGCAAGCAGCTGGAAGAGCTGAAAGAGAAAGTGGCGACTATCTCCGGCAATGACGCACACACCTGGCTGCTGGCGCAGGCGGATTACCTGGTCAAGCTGGCCGGGCGCAAACTGTGGAGCGATCAGGATGTGACCACGGCCGCCGCGCTGCTGAAAAGCGCCGATGCCAGCCTGGCCGATATGAACGATCCCAGCCTGATCGATGCGCGTCGCGCGTTAACCCAGGATATCAGTTCGCTCTCCGCCGTCAGTCAGGTCGACTACGACGGCATTATCCTCAAGCTGAACCAGCTCTCCAACGGCGTGGATAATCTGCGCCTGGCCGATAACGACAGCGACGACGCGCCGATGGACGCCGACAGCGGTGAGCTTTCCTCTTCGCTACGCGAGTGGCGACAGAACCTGGTGAAAAGCTGGCATAACTTTATGGATGATTTCATCACCATCCGCCGCCGCGACACCACCGCTGAGCCGCTGCTGGCCCCTAATCAGGATATTTACCTGCGGGAAAACATCCGTTCGCGCCTGCTGATTGCCGCTCAGGCCGTACCGCGTCATCAGGATCAGGTTTATAAGCAGTCTATTGATACGGTCTCTGCCTGGGTACGTGCCTGGTTCGACACTAACGATGCGGCCACCAAAGCCTTCCTGAGCCAGCTGGACGAGCTGAGCCAGCAGAGCGTGTCGATGGACGTGCCGGATACGCTGCAAAGCCAGCCGATGCTGGATAAGCTGATGCAAACGCGCGTGCGCAACCTGCTGGCCCAGCCGGGTGTCCAACAGCAGCAGGGAGAATGAGCATGCTTAAAGTACTGATTATTTTTGTCTTGCTGATGGTCGGCGTCGTGCTTGGCCCGATGCTGGCGGGCCATCAGGGTTACGTGCTGATCCAGACCGACAACTGGAATATTGAAACCAGCGTCACAGGGCTGGCGATCGTGCTGATCCTTTCGCTGTTGGTGATCCTGTTCGTCGAGTGGATCCTGCGCCGTTTATTCCGCACCGGCGCCAAAACCCGCGGCTGGTTTAAGGGACGCAAGCGCAGCCGGGCGCGTAAGCAGACTAACGCCGCGCTGATCAAACTGGCGGAAGGCGATCATCGTCAGGTTGAAAAGCTGCTGTCGCGCAATGCGGATCACGCTGAACAGCCGATGGTTAACTATTTGCTGGCGGCGGAAGCCGCTCAGCAGCGTAACGATGAGGCGCGCGCTAATCAGCATCTGGAACGCGCTACCGAGCTGGCCGGCAACGATCAGCTGCCGGTGGAAATTACGCGCGTGCGTTTACAGCTGGCGCGTAATGAAGATCATGCCGCGCGTAACGGCGTTGATCGCCTGCTGGAGGTCGCGCCTCGCCATCCGGAAGTGCTGCGTCTGGCCGAGCAGGCCTACGTTCGCACCGGCGCATGGAGCGCCTTGCTGGATATCCTGCCCGCTATGGAAAAAGCGCACGTTGCCGATGAAACGCACCGTCTGGCGCTACAGCAGCAGGCCTGGCTGGGCCTGATGAATCAGGCGATGGCCGATCAGGGCAGCGAAGGCCTGAAGCGCTGGTGGCATGACCAGAGTCGTAAAACGCGTCAGGAAACGGCATTGCAGGTGGCGATGGCGGATCATCTGATCGTTTGTGACGATCATGACAGCGCGCAGACCATCGTGCTGGACGGCCTGAAGCGCGGTTACGATGAGCGACTGGTGCTGCTGATGCCGCGCCTGAAAACCGGCAATCCTGAACAGCTTGAAAAAGCGCTCCGCCAGCAGATCAAGCAGCACGGCGCTACGCCGCTGCTGCACAGTACGCTGGGTCAGCTATTGATGAAGCACGGCGAGTGGGAGCAGGCGAGCGAAGCTTTCCGTGAGGCGCTGAAGCAGCGTCCTGACGCGTTTGACTACGCCTGGCTGGCCGACACGCTGGATCGTCAGCACAAGCCGGAAGAAGCCGCGCAAATGCGTCGCGACGGTTTGCTGCTGACGCTGAAAAACAATCCCTGATCCAGGCTGGATTAACGAGCCGGGCGCCCTGCCCGGCTTTTTTTTACCTGTAGCCCGATAAAAAAACACCCGCCGATTTGGCGGGTGTAAATAAACAGGCCGAAAGACCGGCTGGTACCTGACTCAACGTTTTGCCCTGAACCTCCGTTAAGGCCTGACGGCGATAGCGGCAGATGGACAACAGGTACCCTAATGGCTCTGCATCATTCCCGGGTTTATGAAGCTTACGCGAACATAAGAGATGGAATGAGCATTCTACAGGGGGATTGTAGCATATACCGTGCCAGGTCTTCAGCTACGCCTGTGAACAATGCTTATTTCTATTAAATTCAGCCTGTTATCCTGAAAATATTCTTATATTACTTTTCAGGGGCCGTCGCTAAAAAACAACAGAGGCCGTTTACAGCGTCGTCAGTCAGCGACAGCTTATGTACAGGCGGGTAAACCTTTTAAATAACAATGAGATGAATGTCGTCTTTCAGAGACAAAGCAGAGAAGCCCTCGCCGGAAGCGCTGTTTACTGTAAAACGCACGAAAGCCGGGACGTTATGAAGGCGGGAAGCAACGTTGTCTCGCTGCGCTCGGCGCAAACCTCCTTCGGAGGTTCCAGACCGCTGACAAAGTTGTAGAGAGTTCGTGTGAACAGGATTTTTTTGCAGCGAAACGGCAGCTTCGCAGCAGCAGAGGCTGAGCGGATAAACGGACCGTTTTCGCGCATGGACGCGCGAAACGAGCCTCCATGGACGGATCCACGGCGTGTCCGTGTTCCGATCTGCCTCTGCTGCTTTTCGCCAGCCCGAACGCGACTTGATGACAGAGGATGGGTTTGTCAGCAACCTCAAACCTCCTTCGGAGGTTCTCATCCTCTGGAAACTACAGAGACAAAAAGGCCAGCTCGAGAGCTGGCCTTTTCTTAAAGTGGTCGGCGAGAGAGGATTATTCCCCTGCGGGCCGTTGCTGTAGCAACGTTGTCTCGCTGCGCTCGGCGCAAACCTCCTTCGGAGCTTCTCATCCTCTGGAAGCTACAGAGACAAAAAAGCCAGCTCGAGAGCTGGCTTTTTCTTAAAGTGGTCGGCGAGAGAGGATTCGAACCTCCGACCCACTGGTCCCAAACCAGTTGCGCTACCAAGCTGCGCTACTCGCCGAATACTGCTTTTACTGCGGCTTAAATCGCTTTAAGCGAAAACCCTGCCTCGGCAAGGTTTCAGGAATATGGTCGGCGAGAGAGGATTCGAACCTCCGACCCACTGGTCCCAAACCAGTTGCGCTACCAAGCTGCGCTACTCGCCGAAAACTGCGTACTGCTAAAGATTTTGTGGTGCGAAGAGAGGGACTTGAACCCTCACGTCCGTAAGAACACTAACACCTGAAGCTAGCGCGTCTACCAATTCCGCCACCTTCGCATACAAAATCTGGGGTGGCTAATGGGACTCGAACCCACGACAACTGGAATCACAATCCAGGGCTCTACCAACTGAGCTATAGCCACCACACCTGTTACTCGTACTGCTTTACTACCTAACGCGGTAATACTACCACCGCAGCTCTTGCGCACAAACTTAATGGCGCGCCCGACAGGATTCGAACCTGAGACCTCTGCCTCCGGAGGGCAGCGCTCTATCCAGCTGAGCTACGGGCGCGTAGCGCCGTTGCGGATGGGCATACTACGGATTCGAGCCGATCCTGTCCAGTGCTTTTTGCACAAAAAATTCCGTTTGCTTACGCTTTGTGCGTTCTGTCTAAACTACAGGCGTTTTAGCGCGTTAATGCTTGTCTTTTAACCGATGAGGCCGTTTAAAAGCCGTTAATTAAAGATCGCCGCGCAGGTGATAACGCAGGTATTTTAGCAGGCTGAGCTGCCTTCCAATCCGCGAAGGCTGCACGATCAGCCGATAAAGCCACTCAAAGCCCGTTCTCTGCCATATTTTCGGCGCGCGCTTCACGTTGCCCGTGAAAACATCGTAGGTGCCGCCTACGCCCATATAGAGCGCATCAGGGTAGAGAGCCTTGCAGTCGCGCATCAGGATCTCCTGACGCGGCGATCCCATCGCCACGGTGACAATCTTTGCGCCGCTGGCGGCGATGCGGGCAAACAGCGCTTCCCGATCGGCAGGCGCGAAATAGCCGTCCTGCGAGCCAACGATATTGACGTTCCACTGGCGCTTCAGCTTCTCTTCGGTCTGGGACAAAATGCCCGGCTTGCCGCCGACCAGGAAAACCGGCGTGCCTTCGCGACCGGCACGCTCCATCAGTCCTTCCCACAGATCGGCTCCGGCAATACGCGCAACCTTAGCCTGCGGATACTTTTTGCGGATGGAACGGACGATACTGATGCCGTCGGCGTACTTATATTCCGCCTCGTCGATCAGACGATGAATTTCCGGGCGGCTTTCCGCCGTCAGCACCTTTTCCGCATTGATAGCCACCAGCGTGCCGCTTTTCAGGCGTTCCCCCAGCCAGAGATAATCAAGGAATTCGGCCATATCGCGAAAGCCCAACAGCGTAATGCCGCGGATCGGGTAGTGCGGCGGCGTAAAAGCGGAGTCCATGACAGGTCCTTAAAGTTACTGGCTAACAGGTTTTGTTTTTGCGCCCGGATGGCGCACCGGCCGCGCACGGATTACGCCCGCGCTGTCGAACAACCAGTAGAGCAGCTTGGCTGCCACCACCGCCGCCGCAAAAATCAGGCAGAAGAACACCACGCGGGAGGCGAAGGCGTCCAGCCCTTCTCTGGCGAGCACGATCATATTAAAAACCGCACCGAAGCAGAAGCTTTGCAGAATGGCGGCCTTGTAGCGATTATCCTCATGACGTCCTTTGGCATACAGCCAGTCGAACCATTTGATAATCATGCCTACCGCCACCGCGCCCAGCGGAATAAACCAGACGCCGCCCATCACCACCAGCGAGCCTAACAGCGTCGGCGAGATCGCCAGCCCGGAATGGTTGTTCAGCACTTCCCAGGTAAAGTAGTTGGCGCTGTTCAGTACCACCGAAGGCCTGTCCGGCCACAGCCAGCCCGGAATAAAGACGTAGAAATCCCGGACGATGGGCGCCAGCCCCTGGAATTCGATTTTGTCGTAATTTTGCAGCAGAAGACCCAAATTTTCCCAGGGCGAAAAGGTATCGCGCGTCAGGTAAAGGAAGGTGTAAAACGCCTCGCTGCCGCTGACGTCGAGGTTATAACGGCGCAGCGCCAGCCAGAACATGCCAACGATGCCCGCAACGCCAGCGGCGGCCAGCATCCACAGCGTGATCCAGCCCTGGATGATGCCGATAAAAAGAAACAGCGCAAAGGCGATGATGATGTTGGCGCGCGTGCCGCCGACAATCGCATAGGTCAGCAGCCCAAAAGCGACGGTAGCCACCAGGAACAGCAGCCAGCTTTTCAGGCCGGGACGCAGGAAGTAGACCACCAGCATCGCCGGGATAAAGAAGTAGAAGAAGCGCTTCAGCGCCACGCCCGACACTTCTGCCGAGAAAATCTGGCTGTAGCTGTGCAGCTTAAACAGCAGAAAACCGTTATGCAGAAAGAACACCAGCACCGTGCCCAGCGCAATCAGCGCCAGGATGCTCCACGTCAGGTGCGCCTCAACGCGGTTGATGGTGAACACCTGGCGAGCGGGCCTTTCCGTCGCCTGCCTGAGCCGGGTTTTATAGCTGACATAATAGATAGCGTAGAAGCAGGTTGCGGCAAGCATCGCCTGCAGCAAATACTCCGCAGGCACCACCTGCACATTGAAGCCAAACACCAGCACGCAGGTCAGCGGGAAGCCAAAGTAAAAGGTCAGCAGAAAAAGCAGCGAGAAGAAGACGTTGAAGTTAAACCGCACGCGCCGAAACTCTCGCCAGGTCAGCGTCAAAATCAGCCCCAGCGACAGCAGCCAGACCGACAGCAGGCCTGCAAACTGTGAAAACATCATGCCGTTGCTCCTTCCGCCAGCGCCAGCGCCTGCTGCCAGCCCGCCACAAAGGCCGGGTCGAAAAAGGCGATGGCGGCTTTATCCATGCCGGCCATCTGCCGCTTTGTTTCGGCGATCAGCTCCGGTGTTAGTTTATCACCGGCAAAAAGCACCGGCACCTGCTGCCCGGTCAGATCCTGCCAGAAAGGATTTTTACGGTTGATAACAAACGGAATGTTGGCCTGGATCAGCAGACACAGCGTGCCAATGCCCTGCTGGCGCTCGAAGATAAAGTAGCCCAAATCGCAACGGGCAAGTAGCGCCAGGTAAGCCGTAAAATCAAGCTTTTCGGTCAGCACGTTCAGCCTGGCGCCAAACAGCGCCGCGCCGGCTTCCCGCACGCGCTGGATATAAGCGTCGTTATTTGCCGGGTAGCCCATGGGCACAATGACGTTCACCCGCTCGCCGAACTGCTGATGGATTTCCTGCAACGCCTGAAGGTGACGGTTGCTGGCATCGCCGGAGTTGCCGACCAGAATGGTCAGCTCGCTGTTTTCTGGCGCGTCAGGCAGCGCGATCTGCGCCATGCGCGTCGGGAAATAGAGCAGCGAAGCGGGCACGGCAGGCTGACGCTGCTGGAAAAAGGCGATATCGCCGCGCGTGGCGAAGACATGACCGATGCGCTTTTGCGCCAGGCGACGCATGGCGTAAAACAGGCGGAACTTCAGGCCGCCAGCCTGCTCGTAGAGATCGGCGCCCCAGATATGCCAGTACGCCTGGTCAGGCCGGATTTTGCGTAGCAGCAGCGCCAGCCACAGCGTCGGATTGAACTGGCCATGAAAGAAAAAGCGCGTCTGTCGATCGGCCTGTGCGCGGGCAGTTACTGCCTCAGCAATGCTTTTTTTATCCTTAAACCAGCGAATAGCCAGTGAGGAAAACGCCGTCGCAGGTTCGCCCACGACCCAAAACTGGCGCTGTTCATTGCACGGCGCGGCCTGGGTCATGACGTCATTAAAAAACCGCAGAACGGTCTGGTTGTGGTGCTCAATCGGCGAGCCAAGAACGTGGATCAGTATTGTCATACTTGTCTTTGATAAAGAAAAAATACGCCAGCGCAAAGCGCAAAATAGACGATGTAGGTTGCCATATAGGCCTGCGCCGCGCCGACAGCGCCGTGCAGTGGGATCAGCCACCAGGCAAACAGCGTCAGCAGCAGAAACTGGCTGACTTCCGTCAGCAGGTAAAAACGCAGCGAGGCTTTGGCAATCACCAGATAGCCGAACACATAAGCGCCTACCTTAAAAACGTCGCCGGTCAGCTGCCAGATAAAGAGGTCGCGCATCCCGGTGAACCTGCTGGAAAACAGCAGCCAGATCGCCACGTCGCGCAGCAGCCAGACGGTAAGGCTGACCGCCATCACCGCAGGCAGCACAAAGCTCAGCGACCGCCGGATCTCGCGCGAGATCGCTTTTTTATCGGTCAGCTTTGCCAGCGTCGGCAGCAGATAGACGCTGAAAGAGGCGGTGATAAATTGCAGATAAGCGTCCGAGATGCTGGTTACGCCCTGCCACAGACCGACCTGCTCCCAGCCGTCGTGCGCCGCCAGCAGATTACGCATCATCACCCAGGCGACCGGCAGCGTTACGGCGGTCATCAGCGCCATCAGCGTGAATTTACCCAGATTACGCGCGATGTCGCCGTGCCACTGCGGCTTAAGGAAATGCAGCGGCAGATGGTCGCGCTTTGCCAGCAGCAGCGCCGCCGGCACCACTACCAGCGCCGGAACCAGCGCCATGCCGATCAGCGCGCCGCTGTAGCCGCCCAGCCAGTAGCAGACAAACCACGCCGCCACGCCGATCAGGCTGCCTGCGATCAGCGACAGCGCGTTGCCCATCGCATCGCGAAAGCCTTTGATCACCGCCAGCGCCAGGTTGGCCCAGGCGATGCCGACCTGCACAAAAGCCAGCATCCGCACCACGTTCGCATAGCCGCCGTGACCAAACAGGCCGACGCTGACCGGTTCGGCAAACAGCAGGAAAACCATCGCCAGCAGCGTAGAGAAGCCCAGCACCATTGCCGACGCCGTGCCGGTTACGGCGCGCAGCCGGGCAGGCTGCTGCTGATATTCCGCCACGTATTTGGTGACGCCGTTGAAGATGCCTGCGCCAGCCAGCACGCCCAGCACGGTGATTAGCTGGCGAAAGTTGCCCGCCTGCCCCACGCCCGCCGGGCCAAAGGACACGGCCAGCATCTTGACCACCAGCAGACCGGCAGCGATTTTTACCAGCGTGGACGCTGCCGTCCACACCGAAGCTTTAGCCAGCGACATATCAGAACCAGCTCAGCAGCGAGTTGATAACCGTTTTCTGGTTATTGTCGGAAAGGTTGTAAAACAGCGGCAGCCGCAGCAGGCGTTCGCTTTCCGCCGTGGTGTAGCGGTCCGTCCCGTGAAAACGGCCAAAACGCTGCCCGGCCGGTGACGAATGCAGCGGGATATAGTGGAATACGGCCAGGATTTCCGCTTCTTTTAACCAGTTAATCAGCGCGTTGCGGTCGTCGTTATCGCGCAGCTTGATATAGAACATATGCGCGTTGTGCTGGCAATCTGCCGCAAGGGTCGGCAGCGTAATTCGTCCGCTGGCGGCGACGGGCAGCAGCGCGTCGTAGTAGTTCTGCCACAGGCGCAGGCGCTGCTCGTTGATGCGTTTGGCCTCTTCCAGCTGCGCCCAGAGATAAGCGGCCTGCAAATCGGCCATCAGGTAGCTGGAGCCGATATCCCGCCAGGTGTATTTATCCACCTGGCCGCGAAAGAACTGGCTGCGGTTGGTGCCTTTTTCACGGATGATTTCTGCTCTTTCCACCAGCGCCGAATCGTTGATCAGCGTCGCGCCGCCCTCGCCGCCCGCTGTATAGTTCTTGGTTTCGTGAAAGCTGAAGCAGCCGATATGGCCAATCGTGCCCAGCGCTTTGCCTTTGTAGGTAGCCATTACGCCCTGCGCCGCGTCTTCAATCACGTAGAGTTTATGCTTTTCCGCCAGCGCCATGATCGTATCCATCTCACAGGCGACGCCCGCGTAATGCACAGGAACGATCGCGCGAGTTTTCTCGGTGATGGCCGCTTCGATCAGTTTTTCGTCGATGTTGAGCGTATCGGGACGGATATCGACAAACACGATAGTCGCGCCGCGCAGCACAAAGGCGTTGGCGGTAGAGACGAAGGTGTAGCTCGGCATAATCACTTCATCGCCGGGCTGAATGTCGATCAGGATGGCGGCCATCTCCAGCGAGGCGGTGCAGGAAGGCGTCAGCAGCACTTTACGACTGCCGAACCGGTTTTCCATCCACTGCTGGCAGCGACGGGTAAAGCCGCCGTCGCCGCACAGCTTGCCGCTGCCCATCGCGGACTGCATATACTCAAGTTCGGTTCCCACCACCGGTGGGGCATTAAACGGGATCATAAAATTACCTGTAGAGCCACCAGGCGGTGCGTTCAATTACGCCGCCGCAGCGATGATAAAGTCGGAGTGCCGGCAGATTGCCAAGCTGAGTGGCAACATGCAGACGCGTCAGGCGTCGCGCGCGACACCAGTCAATGGCGGCCTCGATCATGCGCTGACCGACGCCCAGTCCCTGCGCCTCAGGCAGCGTCGCCAGCAGGCCGATCCTGCCGCTGCCGTCGGCCAGCTCGCGCAGTGAGACGAAACCCTGTAGTTCGCCCTGGTCGTTGACGGCAATCAGGCACTGATGGTCGAAAGTCCCCAGTACAGCGTTTTCCACCCACTGCGCATAGAATCGCCCGCTGTCTTCCGCTTTATACCAGGGCGCGCGAAAGCGGCTGAAGGCAAAAGCGCTGCTGGCTACCTCGCGCAGCGCCGGAATATGTTCCTTACGGGCAATGCGAATGCCTTCCGGCCTGCCGCCCACGCCGATACCCAGCACGAAATCCGCTTCGCCTTCTACAAAGCGAAACCCCAGCGCGCTTAACGCATCCAGCTCCGCCGTCTGCTGCGACAGGATTTTCGCCTGGACGAGGTCATATTGCCGTAGCGACGCTTCATCGATCGGCGCCTCGTGCAGATCGACGGTCAGCAGGGCGCTGTTGATAGCGAAGAACGCGTTTTCCCACGTCAGCGGTTCGACGCGTCCCGGCAAAGCGGTGGCGTTCATCGCCAGAGGCCTTTGGTATCCACCAGCCAGCGCGAGCGCAGGCCTTCGACGTCGATGGTTTTGAACTGCTGATGATCCACCAGCATAACCAGCACGTCCGCCTGGCGTAACGCCTCTTCCTGCGTAACCAGCACGCTTCTCTCCGGCATCCCCTTCGGCAGCTCGTGAATATTCGGCTCCACCAGCTGAGTGACGCCCTGATGCCAGTCGGCGATCATCTGCGCCACTTCCATTGCCGGACTTTCCCGCAGGTCGTCGATATTGGGCTTAAAGGCCAGGCCAAAGCAGGCGATGGTCAGCTCGCTGGGGCGTTTGTCGCTGGCGACCAGGCACTCGGCCAGCTTTTTCTTCACCTGCTCCAGCACCCAGTGCGGCTTGCTGTCGTTAACTTCGCGCGCGGTGCGGATCAGGCGAGCCTGTACCGGATTCTGCGCCACGATAAACCACGGATCCACGGCGATGCAGTGGCCGCCGACGCCAGGGCCGGGCTGTAAAATATTGACGCGGGGATGGCGGTTGGCCAGCGCGATCAGCTCCCAGACGCTGATGCCCTGATCGGCACAGATCAGCGACAGCTCGTTGGCGAAGGCGATATTGACGTCGCGGAAGCTGTTTTCCGTCAGCTTGCACATCTCAGCGGTGCGCGAGTTAGTGACCACACACTCGCCCTCAAGGAATATTTTGTAGAGATCGCACGCTCTCTGCGAGCAAAGCGACGTCATGCCGCCGATCACGCGGTCGTTTTTAATCAGCTCGACCATCACCTGGCCGGGCAGTACGCGCTCCGGGCAATAGGCGATCTGCACGTCGGCTTTTTCGCCCGCGTGCTGAGGAAAAGCCAGATCGCTGCGCGCCATCGCCAGCCACTCGGCCATCTGCTCCGTCGCGCCCACGGGCGAGGTCGATTCCAGGATAACCAGATCGCCTTTTTTCAGCACCGGCGCGATGGACTCGGCCGCCGCTTTGACCCAGGCGAGATCCGGCTGGTGTCCGTCTTTGAACGGCGTCGGCACCGCAATCAGAAAAGCGTCCGCCGGCTCTGGCCGGGTGGTCGCCCGCAGATAGCCCTGCTCCACGGCCGTTTTCACCACCACGTCCAGGTCCGGCTCCACGATATGAATGTCGCCGCGATTAATCGTCTCGACCGCCCGCGTGTTGATATCCACGCCGATCACTTTTTTCTGGCGGGAGGCGAAAGCCGCAGCGGTAGGCAGGCCAATATAGCCCAGCCCGATAACAGAAATGGTATTGAACATTATAAAGAAATCCGATTGTTTTTAAGGGCCTGCACAATACGTTCGCAGGCCAGGCCGTCGCCATAGGGATTATGGGCGCGGCTCATGGATTGGTAAGCCTCTTCGTCCGTCAGCAGGCGCGTAACCTCGCGAACGATTTTTTGTGTGTCAGTGCCTACCAGCCTGACGGTGCCTGCGTCTACCGCTTCCGGGCGTTCGGTGGTATCACGCATCACCAGCACCGGCTTGCCCAGCGAAGGCGCTTCTTCCTGGATGCCGCCGGAATCGGTCAGGATCAGCCAGGCACGATCCATCAGCCAGACAAACGGCAGGTATTCCTGCGGCTCGATCAGCACTACGTTGTCGATATCGCTGAGAATACGATTGACCGGCTCGCTGACGTTAGGATTCAGGTGCACCGGATAAACGATCTGCGCCTCGGGATGGCGGCGGGCGATATCGGCCAGCGCGCTGCAAATGCGCTCAAAGCCGTCGCCGAAGCTTTCCCGACGGTGCCCCGTCACAAGGATCAGCTTCTTATCGGCCTCAAGGAAGGGATAGCGAGTCGCCAGGCCGTTACGCAGCTGCTCGTCGCTTAACACGCGATCGCGTACCCAAAACAGCGCGTCGATCACCGTGTTGCCGGTAACAAACATACGCGCGGCGGGCAGATTTTCGCGCAGCAGATTTTGCCGCGCCGTTTCCGTCGGCGGGAAGTGCCAGGTCGCCAGATGCCCGGTCAGCGTGCGGTTGGCCTCTTCCGGCCACGGCGAATACAGATCGCCCGTACGCAGTCCGGCCTCCACATGCCCCACCGGAATGCGGTGATAAAAAGCCGCCAGGCTGGCTGCGAACGTCGTGGTGGTATCGCCGTGCACCAGCACGACATCCGGCCTGAACTCCGTAAACACGCCTTTCAGCCCTTCCAGAATACGGCTGGTGATCTCCGTCAGCCCCTGGCCTGGCCGCATAATATTCAAATCGTAATCGGGGACGATAGCAAACAGCTGCAGCACCTGATCCAGCATCTCACGATGCTGCGCGGTAACGCACAGACGCGCGTCTATCTCGCCATCCTGGGCAAGTGCATGAACCAGCGGAGCCATTTTTATCGCTTCCGGGCGCGTGCCAAAAACAGTTAATACTTTCACTGTTGTTCTCTTTCCTTCGTCTGTCAGGTAACTATAAATCGGCGCTTAACCGCGACGTCGGCGTAGCAAAGCGGTACCCGCGCCAACCAGCGCGCCTACGGCACCCCACATGATCATCATAAACAGGCGACGTGGGCTGTCGCGCTTCACCGGCTCTTCCGGCGTGCGCAGATAGCGCCAGGTCTGGAAAGCATTATCCGGCTTCGGCCCGGCATTCAGCGTGCTCAGCATGGCTCTGTTTTGATCATAGTCCAGATCGTAGGTCGGCCCGCTGGCCTGCAGGTTTTCCAGGCGGGCCTGCAACAGCGAGCGGCCCAGCAGAAACAGCTCGGAATCGGGCAGCTGTTCTGAAGGCGTGCTGGTTTTCGCCTGCTCGAAGCCCTGCTGCTGCGCGATTTTCAGCGCCTGCTGCACGCTGTTGATCTGGCGGTCATAGATGGCTTTCGCTACCGCTTCCTGCCGCTGCACCTGCGCCTTCAGCTGCTGAGCGCGGGCGGCCCAGCCGCCTGCCAGCTCGGCGTTAAGATGCTGCGCGGCGCGCTGGCCGGCAAAAGCAACATACTGGCGCAGCAGCGTGTTGGCCGCCGGCGCGGTTTCCGCGATCAGCTTGACGCTGTCATTCAGGCTTTTTGCCGCATCGCCGGGCTGATACTGAATATTGGCGATCAGCTCGTCGAGCAGCGCGGCATCGTCGCGAGCCTGCCCGCTCTGCCGCTGTTTGTAGTAGTCGCTTTGCAGCCAGAACTCGCGGCGGGTGTCATAAGACGCCAGCTGCATCACGAACTCCTGATAGGCTTCGTCCGCAATGGCGGGCGCAACGATGGGCGTGCTGCTGCTGCGGCTGTCCAGATTGTTCAGAAACAGCTGCTGCGAGTAGTAATTGCCCAACATATTGACGGTGGGACGATCGGTGACCGCCGTGGTGCTCCATTTTGGCGTGATCAGCAGCGAGCAGAGCCAGGCCAGCAGGGCAAAAAGCAGCGCGCTGCCGATAATCCACCGCTTTCCTCGCCATAGCGCGCAGCACAGCCCGCGAATATCCAGCTCGTTCTCTGCAACGTCAGGATGCGTCATACATGATATTCCTTGTCCAGGGTAAAGAGGTCCGAAACGGTCTAGCGGGCTTTGCGCAGCCTTCTTTTGACTCTTTTCAGCATTCGCGCCACGCGCCAGGCGCGTTTAATACAGTAGCCGTAGAGCATAAAAGCCAGTAAAAACAGCACCAGCATCAGCCACTCCGGCACAAAGCTCAGCGATTCGCCCAGCACGCCGACGCCGGCCAGCAGCGCGGCCGCCAGCGTGATCAGAAAGCAGGCCTGCCGCGAGGTAAACCCGGCGCGCATAATCAAATGGTGAATGTGCTGGCGATCGGCGGAAAACGGGCTCATGCCCTTGCTGAGGCGGCGATACATAATGGCGATCATATCCATCAGCGGAATGGCGATCAGCCACAGCGCCGTGACGGGCGTGACGGGATGGCTTTGTCCCTGGGTCGCCTCCAGCAGGATCCAGATAATGGTAAAGCCAATCAGCGTGCTGCCCGCATCGCCCATAAAAACCTTGTAGCGACGGCCGAAAACGCCAAGATTAAGCAGGATATAGGGGATAATGGCGGCGATCATCGCAAAACACCACATCGCCAGGCTTTGCTGTCCGTCCACGAACAGAATAATGCCCATCGCCAGGAAGGTGACGCAGGACAGGCCGCCCAGCAGACCGTCGATACCGTCCACCATATTAAAAGCGTTGATGGCCGCCCAGACCGCAAACAGCGTCAGCACGTAGCCGAAAGGCCCGACGATCAGCTCCCAGGGGCCAAAAATAAAGCCCAGGCTGAGCAGATAGAGTTTGGCCATGGTCATCATCACCACGGCGATGCCTGCCTGAACGCAGGCGCGTATCTTTACGCTGATATCAAAGCGGTCATCAAGCGCTCCGACCAGCACCAGCACGCCAGCGCAGCTCAGGTAAAGCAGACTATGGGGAATGTAGTAATCGGTCACCGCGAAGCTAAAACAGATGCCGGCGAAAACAGAGATGCCGCCAACCAGAGGAATAACGCCCTGGTGACGTTTGCGATAGTTGGGCTTGTCCACAAGACCCACTTTCTTGGCTGCTTTACGGGCGAAAAAGAGAAACACCAGCGAAAACAAAAATATTAAAGCAAGCTCAGTACTCATATTGAGTAAATTCACATTAACCAGCTCTCTGCTAAGAATCCCAGTGTTATAGCAATTTCTGTGCCACAAACCGCTGTCTGATTCTGATGTCCATTGTGCCACGGGAAAAATCCAGCCTCACCGCCCGATTTCCTGCCCGCCGCACCTTTAATTTAATTCTCCAGTGGCAACATCGTATAGCCCATAAACGAAAAACGCCACGTCTGAGCGCGGCGTTCCCCGAGTTTTCTTCTTTTTCCGGCTTCTGCGGTGAATTCGCACAAAAACAGGCCAAAAAAAGAGAGGGTTGATCGCTCAACCCTCTTTTTTTCCAGCAGACCGGCCGACTTACGAACGCTTCATCATATCGAAGAATTCGTCGTTGGTTTTGGTCATCGCCAGCTTGTTGATAAGGAATTCCATCGCATCGATCTCACCCATTGGATGGATGATTTTGCGCAGGATCCACATCTTCTGCAGCTCTTCAGAGCTGGTAAGCAGCTCTTCTTTACGCGTACCGGAACGGTTGTAATCGATAGCAGGGAACACGCGCTTCTCGGCGATTTTACGCGCCAGATGCAGTTCCATGTTGCCCGTACCCTTAAATTCTTCGTAGATGACTTCATCCATCTTCGAACCGGTATCGACCAGCGCGGTAGCGATGATGGTCAGGCTGCCGCCCTCTTCCACGTTACGCGCGGCGCCGAAGAAGCGTTTTGGACGGTGCAGGGCGTTGGCATCCACACCACCGGTCAGCACTTTACCGGAAGCCGGCACCACGGTGTTGTAGGCGCGAGCCAGACGCGTGATGGAGTCGAGCAGGATGATAACGTCCTTTTTATGCTCGACCAGACGCTTGGCTTTCTCGATCACCATTTCAGCGACCTGCACGTGGCGGGAAGCTGGCTCATCGAAGGTAGAGGCGATCACTTCGCCCTTCACCAGACGCTGCATCTCGGTTACTTCTTCCGGACGTTCGTCAATCAGCAGCACCATCAGCACGCAGTCAGGATGGTTATAGGCGATGCTCTGCGCGATGTTCTGCAGCAGCATGGTTTTACCCGCTTTTGGCGGCGCCACGATCAGACCACGCTGGCCACGACCAATTGGCGAAGCCAAATCCAGTACGCGTGCGGTTAAGTCTTCGGTAGACCCGTTGCCGCGCTCCATGCGCAGACGCGAATTAGCGTGCAGCGGCGTTAAGTTTTCAAACAGGATTTTGTTACGGGCATTTTCCGGCTTGTCAAAGTTAACTTCATTAACCTTCAGCAGGGCAAAATAGCGCTCGCCTTCTTTCGGCGGACGGATCTTGCCGGAGATGGTGTCACCAGTGCGGAGGTTAAAGCGGCGAATTTGGCTGGGGGATACGTAGATGTCGTCAGGGCCGGCGAGGTAGGAGCTGTCTCCAGAGCGGAGGAAACCAAATCCATCCTGCAATATCTCCAGTACGCCGTCGCCGAAGATATCTTCGCCGCTTTTCGCGTGTTGTTTAAGGATGGCGAAGATAATGTCCTGTTTGCGCATGCGCGCCAGGTTTTCCAGCCCCATATTTTCGCCGAGTGTTATCAGGTCAGAAACCGGCGTATTTTTTAATTCGGTAAGATTCATAATGGTGGGTTCTTAAACTCGGGGTAAATCTCGAAATGTTTGTCGTCAATGGTATGGCGAAAAATCCATGCCTGTTAATGGCTGTCTTGTCAGACTCCCGATCATCGCGTGCAGGAATACGCGGATCCGATACGGGGAGACGGTAAGGACAAGGTGCCGGAAATTCTGGATACTAACCGTCAGATTGCTGAACATTTGTTACATTCAGAGGAAAACAGTGTTCAACAAGGAGTAAATATTAGATTCAAACTACAGGTAAGTGCGTAATGCAGTAAAAGTAAGTTAGCACGCTCTATGGCAAACGTCTAGCGATGAGCTAAAAATATGAACGAGGCAAAAAGAAAACCGAAGCGGGAAGCAGACTCGCGCCTGCGGTGAGCGCATATGGCCCACCGCAGCAGCAGAGCTGGTTAGCCCAGGTTCGCGTTCAGGAACTCTTTCAGCTGTCCTTTAGAAAGTGCGCCCACTTTCGTTGCCGCGACTTCGCCGTCTTTAAACAGCAGCAAAGTAGGAATACCGCGGATCCCGTATTTTGGCGCGGTGCCTGGGTTTTCGTCGATATTCAGTTTGGCGATAGTCAGTTTGCCGTCGTATTCTTCGGCGACTTCGTCAAGGATCGGGGCGATCATTTTGCACGGACCGCACCATTCTGCCCAGAAGTCGACCAGCGTCAAGCCTTCTGCTTTCAGGACGTCGGTTTCAAAGCTGTCATCGGTCAGGTGGACAATTTTATCGCTGCTCATGTCTTACTCCAAAAGATTATGCCTGGCTGCCTGGCGTAAAATCTGCCAACTTAGGTTGACTTTATTTCACCGGATACGCTTTCGTAAAGCAATAGTAAGCTGATATTCTACCACACTATGAGCAAAACACACTTAACCGAACAGAAGTTTTCCGACTTCGCCCTGCACCCTCAGGTCATTGAAGCCCTTGAAAATAAAGGCTTTCATAACTGCACGCCTATTCAGGCGCTGGCATTGCCTTTCACCCTTAACGGGCGTGATGTAGCGGGACAGGCGCAAACCGGTACCGGGAAAACGATGGCGTTTTTAACGTCAACGTTCCATCATCTTCTTTCTCACCCCGCGCCGGAAGGCCGTCAGGTCAATCAGCCGCGCGCGCTGATCCTGGCGCCAACCCGCGAACTGGCCGTGCAAATCCACGCCGATGCGGAACCGCTGGCGCAGGTGACCGGCCTGAAGCTGGGGCTGGCCTACGGCGGCGACGGCTACGATAAGCAGCTGAAAGTGCTGGAGAGCGGCGTCGATATTCTGATCGGCACCACCGGCAGGCTGATCGATTACGCTAAACAGAACCACGTGAATCTGGGCGCGATCCAGGTCGTGGTGCTGGATGAAGCCGACCGGATGTTCGATCTGGGCTTTATCAAAGATATCCGCTGGCTGTTCCGTCGGATGCCTGCGGCGAACCAGCGTCTGAATATGCTCTTCTCCGCTACCCTTTCCTTCCGCGTGCGCGAGCTGGCGTTCGAAAACATGAACAATGCCGAATATGTGGAAGTCGAGCCGGAGCAGAAAACCGGGCATCGCATTAAGGAAGAACTTTTTTATCCTTCTAATGAAGAAAAAATGCGTCTTCTGCAAACCCTGCTGGAAGAAGAGTGGCCGGATCGCGCCATTATCTTTGCCAACACCAAACACCGTTGTGAAGATATCTGGGGTCACCTGGCCGCGGACGGCCATCGCGTTGGCCTGCTGACCGGCGACGTGGCGCAGAAAAAACGCCTGCGTATCCTGGACGACTTTACCAAAGGCGACGTGGATATCCTGGTGGCCACTGACGTGGCGGCGCGCGGCCTGCATATTCCTGCGGTGACGCACGTCTTTAACTACGATTTGCCTGACGATCGCGAAGACTACGTGCATCGCATCGGCCGTACCGGCCGCGCGGGTGCCAACGGGCACTCAATCAGCCTGGCCTGTGAAGAATATGCGCTGAACCTGCCGGCGATTGAAGAATATATCGGCCACAGCATCACCGTAAGCCGCTACAACAGCGATGCGCTGATGACCGATCTGCCGCCGCCGAAGCGCCTGACACGCAGCCGTTCCGGTACCGGCCCGCGTCGCAGTAGCGGCCCGCGCCGCAGCGGCCCGCCGCGCAATAATAACCGCAAACGTTCAGGTTAACGCCATGCCCAGCGCCTCATCGCTTTATGCTGCAATAGATTTAGGATCTAACAGCTTTCATATGCTGGTGGTGCGCGAGGTGGCGGGCAGTATCCAGACCGTTGCGCGTATCAAACGCAAAGTCCGCCTGGCGGCCGGTCTGGACAGCGACAGCCGCCTCTCTGACGAGGCAATGGCGCGCGGCTGGCAGTGCCTGGCGCTGTTTTCGGAACAGCTACAGGATATTCCCACGGACCAAATCCGCGTGGTCGCTACGGCGACGCTGCGGCTGGCCGCCAACGCAGAGGCTTTTCTTTCCAGGGCGCAGAACATTCTGGGCTGCGCCATCAATGTGATCAGCGGCGAGGAAGAAGCCTGTCTGATCTATCAGGGCGTGGCGCACACCACCGGCGGCTCCGATAAGCGGCTGGTGGTCGATATTGGCGGCGGCAGCACCGAGCTGGTTACCGGCAGCGGTGCACAGCCCGGCGCTCTGTTCAGCCTGTCGATGGGCTGCGTCACCTGGCTGGAGCGTTATTTCGGCGACCGCCACCTCGGTAAAGATAATTTTGCCGCGGCGGAACAGGCAGCAAGCGACATGATCCGACCGGTTGCCTCAAAACTGCGCGAGCAGGGCTGGGAAATTTGCGTCGGCGCCTCCGGCACCGTGCAGGCGCTACAGGAAATCATGATGGCGCAGGGCATGGACGAACGCATTACGCTTGCCAAGCTCCAGCAGCTGAAACAGCGCGCCATTCAGTGCGGCAAGCTGGAAGAGCTGGAAATCGAAGGACTGACGCTGGAGCGCGCGCTGGTTTTCCCCAGCGGCCTCTCTATTCTGATCGCCATCTTCACCGAGCTGAACATCAGCAGCATGACGCTGGCCGGTGGCGCGCTGCGCGAAGGGCTGGTATACGGAATGCTCGGGCTGCCGGTCGATCGGGATATCCGTAGCCGTACCCTGCATAACATTCAGCGTCGTTTCGTGATTGATGCCGAACAGGCGGAACGCGTGCGCGCCCTGGCGGAGAGCTTTGGCCGTCAGGTCAGCCACAGCTGGAAGCTGGATGAACGCTGTCGGGAGCTGCTCAACAGCGCCTGCCTGATCCATGAAATCGGCCTCAGCGTCGATTTTAAACAGGCGCCGCAGCACGCTGCCTATCTGGTTCGCCATCTCGATCTGCCGGGCTTTACTCCGGCGCAGAAAAAGCTGCTGGCCACGCTGCTGCAAAACCAGGTCAACGGAATCGACCTGGCGCTGCTCAGCCAGCAAAACGCCGTACCGCCGCGCATGGCGGAAAGAATGTGCCGGCTGCTACGGCTGGCGATTATTTTCGCCAGCCGTCGCCGTGACGATACGCTGCCTGCCGTGCGGCTCCATGCCGATGACGACGCGCTACAGCTGACGTTGCCGAACGGCTGGCTGGAAGCGCATCCGCTGCGGGCAGAACTGCTGGAGCAGGAAAGCCGCTGGCAGAGCTATGTGCACTGGCCGCTGACCGTCAGCTAAAGAATAAGGGGACAGCTTGCGTCCCCTTGCTTCACCCGCCAAAAGCCTATCCGGTGTTTTTTGCCTTATCCAGCATCGCCCGCAGTCCCGCTACGCGGCTTTGCCCGGTCTGCATCCGCTGTTCCGGGCTGACCACCTTGCGTTCCGTTTCCCAGTTGAGATCGTCCTGCGGCAGCTCCAGCAGAAAGCGGCTTGGCTCCGGACGGATCACTTCGCCATACTGACGGCGCTCGCGACACAGCGTAAAGGTCAGCTCTTTTTGCGCACGCGTGATGCCGACGTAGGCCAGCCGACGCTCCTCTTCCACATTGTTTTCATCAATGCTGCTCTGATGGGGCAACAGCCCTTCCTCCATGCCGACCAGATAAACATAGGGAAACTCCAGCCCTTTGGAAGCGTGCAGCGTCATCAGCTGTACCTGGTCCGCCTCTTCTTCGCTTTCGCCGCGCTCCATCATGTCGCGTAACGTAAAGCGGGTCACCACCTGCGTCAGCGTCATCGGCTCGTCGATATCGCTGCCTTCCAGCATTTCGGTCATCCACTGGAACAGCGTATTGACGTTTTTCATGCGCATTTCGGCGGCTTTTGGACTGGCGGAGGTTTCAAACAGCCAGCTTTCATAATCAATGCCGCGGATCAAATCCCGCACGGCGGCCACCGGCTCCCGCTCCGCCAGCTGCGCGACTTCCTGCAGCCAGAAAGTGAAGCGCTGTAGCGATTCCAGCCCGCGCCCGGCCAGCGTCTGGCCCAGCCCCATATCAAAACTGGCGGTGAACAGGCTTTTATTACGCTGCATCGCCCATTCGCCCAGCTTGCGCAGCGTGGTGGGGCCAATTTCACGCCGTGGCGTATTAACGATGCGCATAAAGGCGCTGTCGTCGTCAGGATTGGTCAACACGCGCAGATAGGCGAGCAGATCTTTGATTTCCGGCCGCGAAAAGAACGAGGTGCCGCCGGAGATGCGATAAGGAATGCGGTTCTGCATCAGCATTTTTTCAAAGACGCGCGACTGATGATTGCCGCGATAGAGAATGGCGTAATCTTTGTACTGCGTCCTGTTGATAAAATGGTGCGCTATCAGCTCGCCCGTCACGCGCTCGGCCTCGTGGTCCTCGTGATTGGCCGTCACCACTTTCAGCTCCGCGCCGTAGCCCAGCTCTGAGAACAGGCGTTTTTCAAACACGTGCGGGTTATTGGCGATCAAAATATTGGCCGCTTTCAGGATACGTTCGGAAGAACGGTAGTTCTGCTCCAGCTTGATAACCTGTAACGCCGGAAAATCCTCTTTCAGCAGCACCAGGTTCTGCGGTCTTGCGCCTCGCCAGGAGTAGATTGACTGATCGTCGTCGCCTACCACCGTGAAACGCGCGCGCGCACCGACCAACAGCTTCACCAGCTCGTACTGGCTGGTGTTGGTATCCTGATACTCATCCACCAGCAGGTAGCGGATACGCTGCTGCCAGCGCTCGCGCACTTCCAGATTGCGCTGGAACAACAGCGTCGGCAGCAGGATCAGGTCATCAAAATCCAGCACGTTGCAGGCTTTCAGATGCCGATCGTAAAGGCTGTAACAGTGAGCGAAAATTTTGTCGCGCTCGGATTGCGCCGCCGCCGCCGCGCGCGCAGGATCCAGCAGATCGTTTTTCCAGTTCGAGATCGTAGAGATCAGCTGTTGCAGCAGATTTTTATCGTTTTCCAGCCACTCTTCAGTCAGCTCTTTCAGCAGCGCCAGCTGATCCTGATCGTCAAACAGCGAGAAGTTGGACTTCATGCCCAATGCGGCGTATTCGCGTTTGATAATTTCCAGACCCAGCGTATGGAAAGTGGAAATCATCAGGCCACGCGCCTCTTTGCGGCCCAGCGTTTGCGCCACGCGTTCTTTCATCTCGCGCGAGGCTTTATTGGTAAAGGTCACCGCCGCAATATGGCGAGCCTGATAGCCGCATTCGCGGATCAGATGGGCAATTTTGTTGGTGATCACGCGCGTTTTGCCCGAGCCGGCGCCGGCCAGCACCAGACAGGGCCCGGTGACGAATTCGACGGCGTGTTGCTGACCAGGATTAAGACGCATAGGGGTTTACTCGATGAAATGACAGAGGGAAAGAAATCACAGCGTGGTAGTATAGCCAGCAGCATCCATACGACTCAAGGTACGATCATGGCAAAAACCGCAGCAGCACTCCATATCCTTGTAAAGGAAGAGAAACTGGCTCAGGACCTTCTGGCACAGCTGGAACAGGGCGCAGATTTTGAAAAACTGGCGAAAAAGCACTCTATCTGTCCGTCAGGCAAAAAAGGCGGCCACTTAGGCGAGTTCAAACAGGGCGCGATGGTGCCGGCTTTCGATAAAGTAGTGTTCTCCTGCCCGCTTATCACGCCTTACGGCCCGCTGCACACGCAGTTCGGCTATCACATCATCAAGGTGCTGTACCGTAATTAAGCGGGCCTTGCCTGCGCAACAGCTTCCGCTGGCCGTCGTGCTTGCGGAAGCTGTTTTTGCTTCCTCTTCCTTCCGCGTTCCCCTTCTTTCCCGCGCTTGCTTACTCTCGCGGCACTAATAGCGGCCAGCTCACGATAAACCAGGCCGGACTCACAGACTCCGTTGCGCCAGTCATGGCAGGATAAGCCGGATAATTAACTCATGGAGAGAGATATGCATTCGTTATTGCAGGCTTTAAAGACAAGGGAAGCTTTCTGGACGCAGTTCCGTCGCGATTTGCACCAGCATCCGGAAACGGGTTTCGAAGAGCTGCGCACCAGCGAGCGGGTGGCGGCAAAGCTGCGGGAGTTTGGCTACAGCGTGCATCAGGGGATGGCGAAAACCGGCGTGGTTGCCACGTTAAAAGCAGGCAGCGGCACAAAAACGCTGGGGCTGCGCGCCGATATGGATGCTCTGCCGATGCAGGAAATCAGCGGCAAAAGCTGGTGCAGCAAAACCGCCGGAAAGTTTCACGGCTGCGGTCATGACGGCCATACCGCTATTCTGCTCTGCGCGGCGGAATATCTGGCCCGTCACCGAAACTTTAACGGTACGCTCCGGCTGATTTTTCAGCCTGCGGAGGAGTTGTCCGCCGGGGGAAAAGCGATGCTTCGCGACGGCCTGCTGGAAAAATCCCCCTGCGATGCGCTGTTTGGCCTGCATAATATGCCTGGTCTGCCCTGCGGATCCTTCTACTTTAAAAAACATGCCGTGATGGCTTCTTCCGACAGACTGAATATTATCGTTTCTGGCGCAGGCGCCCATGCCGCTATGCCGGAAAAAGGCGTGGATGCCACTCTGGTCGCCTGCCATATCGCTATAGCCCTCCAGACAATAGTTTCCCGGAACGTGTCGCCTTTCGCCCAGGCGGTGGTCACTATCGGCAGTATCCAGTCCGGCGAAGCGTTCAATATCATCAATGAAAAGGCGGTGCTGAAGCTGAGCGTCAGAGCGCTCGATCCTCAGGTGCGCCAGCTATTGCTGCAACGTATTCAGGATATTGCCCGTTTGCAGGCGGAAAGTTTTAACGCCAGCGCGGAGGTGGTGCACGTCAGCGGCAGCCCGGTATTGATTAACAGCGAACAGGAAACCGATTTTGCTATCGGCGTGGCGCGTGAGCTGGTCGACGAGTCGCTGATTTGTACCGATATGCCGCCGCTAATGGGCAGCGAAGATTTTGCTTTTCTGCTGGAGGCCCATCCCCACGGCGCTTACCTGATGGTAGGCGCTGGCGATGGCCCGATGGTGCATAACCCCGGCTACGATTTTAATGACGACATTATCGTGACTGCCGCCGCATTCTGGTGTTTGCTGACGCAGCGCTATCTGCAATAACGGCAGCAGCCACCGGCGGGAGGATAAGATAAGGCGGTAAAAACGCCAAAGGCGCGGCAAATTACCACGCCTTTGGTTATCAGCAGCGCGGTTAGCCCGCTACCGCGATACGTTTCATATCGGTCATATAGCCACGCAGCTTGCGGCCAACGGATTCGATAGGATGGTTGCGGATAGCTTCGTTAACGTCACGCAGCTGCGCGTTATCCACCGTAGTCGTGGTTGCCGTCGCCTTGCCCAGATCGCCCGTTTGTAACGTGCTCATAAACTCTTTCAGCAGCGGAACAGCCGCGTAAGAGAACAGATAGTTACCGTATTCGGCAGTGTCGGAGATCACCACGTTCATCTCGTACAGACGCTTACGAGCGATAGTGTTGGCGATCAGCGGCAGCTCGTGCAGCGATTCGTAGTAGGCAGACTCTTCGATAATGCCGGAAGCGACCATGGTTTCAAACGCCAGCTCAACGCCCGCTTTCACCATCGCAATCATCACCACGCCTTCGTCAAAATAATCCTGCTCGGCGATTTTACCTTCAAACTGCGGCGCGGTTTCAAAAGCGGTTTTACCGGTCTCTTCACGCCAGCCCAGCAGTTTTTTGTCGTCGTTGGCCCAGTCGGCCATCATGCCGGAAGAGAATTCGCCGGAGATGATGTCGTCCATATGCTTCTGGAACAGCGGCGCCATGATGGTTTTCAGCTGTTCAGACAGCTCGAAAGCGCGCAGCTTAGCCGGGTTAGAGAGGCGATCCATCATCAGCGTGATGCCGCCCTGCTTCAGCGCTTCGGTCACGGTTTCCCAGCCGAACTGGATTAATTTTTCCGCGTAGGCCGGATCGGTGCCTTCCGCCACCAGCTTGTCGAAGCACAGCAGCGAACCAGCCTGTAACATGCCGCACAGGATGGTCTGCTCGCCCATCAGGTCGGACTTCACTTCCGCCACGAAGGACGATTCCAGCACGCCCGCGCGATGGCCGCCGGTTGCGGCTGCCCAGGCTTTGGCAATCGCCATGCCTTCGCCTTTTGGATCGTTTTCCGGGTGAACGGCGATGAGCGTAGGCACGCCGAAGCCACGCTTATACTCTTCACGCACTTCCGTACCCGGACATTTTGGCGCAACCATCACGACGGTAATGTCTTTACGGATCTGCTCGCCAACTTCTACGATATTAAAACCGTGCGAGTAGCCCAGCGCCGCGCCGTCTTTCATCAGCGGCTGTACGGCACGCACTACCGAGGTATGCTGTTTGTCCGGCGTCAGGTTTACCACCAGATCCGCCTGTGGGATCAGCTCTTCATAGGTGCCGACTTTAAAACCGTTTTCCGTCGCTTTACGCCAGGAAGCGCGTTTCTCCGCGATGGCTTCCGCGCGCAGCGCATAGGCGATATCCAGCCCGGAATCACGCATATTCAGGCCCTGGTTCAGACCCTGAGCACCACAGCCAACAATCACGACCTTTTTGCCTTTCAGGTAGCTTGCTTCGTCCGCAAATTCATCGCGCGCCATAAAGCGGCATTTACCTAATTGCGCCAGCTGATTGCGCAGGTTCAACGTGTTGAAATAGTTAGCCATGGGAACTCCTGAGGTTGTGTTCGTCTTTTATTTTATCGGTGATGCCGTATCACCCTCTTAATCCCCATCATATGACAGGAAATGTATTGCTTAAATTGATATATTAACAACGTCATATTGCAAATACTGCAACGCTAAAATGAGGCCGCAAGCGCATGGATTTACGCGATCTGAAACTCTTCCTGCATCTGGCCGAAAGCCGCCATTTTGGCCGCAGCGCGCGGGCGATGCACGTCAGCCCTTCTACGCTTTCCCGCCAGATCCAGCGGCTGGAGGAAGACCTGGGCCAGACGCTGTTTCTGCGCGACAACCGCACCGTTACGCTGACCGACGCCGGAGAACAGCTGCGCCAGTTTGCCCAGCAAACGCTGTTGCAATATCAGCAGCTGCGTCACGCCATTGGCCAGCACGGCCCGTCGCTGAGCGGCGAGCTGCGTCTGTTTTGCTCGGTAACGGCGGCCTATAGCCATCTGCCGCCGATCCTCGATCGCTTTCGCGCTGAACACCCGCTGGTGGAGATCAAACTGACCACCGGCGATCCTGCCGACGCAGTGGATAAGGTGCAGAGCGCCGAAGCCGATATCGCCATCGCCGGACGGCCGGAAACGCTGCCCGCCAGCATTGGCTTTACGACCTTAGGCCCGATCCCGCTGGTGCTGATCGCGCCCGCGCTGCCTTGTCCGGTTCGTAGCCAGGCCAGCCAGCCGGAACCGGACTGGCCGCAGATCCCGTTTATCCTGCCCGACCAGGGGCCAACCCGACAGCGTATCGATCTCTGGTTCCGTCGCCGCCGCATCGCCAGTCCGTTGATTTACGCCACCGTGGCGGGGCATGAGGCTATCGTCTCGATGGTGGCGCTGGGCTGCGGCGTGGCGCTGATCCCGGACGTGGTGCTGGAGAACAGCCCGGAGCCGATCCGTAACCGTATTCTGGAACTGGAAAATATTGATATTGTCGCGCCGCTGGAGCTGGGCGTCTGCGTACAGAAAAAGCGGCTCAACGAGCCGCTGATTGATGCGTTCTGGAGCCTGCTTTAGCCCGCCAGGAAGAAGCTGAAGGCCGGGTTATGGGTTTCGTCATGACAATCATAGCCCAGAGCCGCCAGATGTTCTTCAAACTGCGGTTCGTTCTCGCCCAGCTCGAATCCCGCCAGCACGCGTCCATAGTCCGTACCGTGGCTGCGATAGTGAAACAGCGAAATATTCCAGTGGGTGCCCAGGGTCTGCAAAAAGCGCAGCAGCGCGCCGGGCGCTTCCGGGAACTCAAAGCTGTAAAGCCGTTCTTTAAGCGGCTTTGACGGGCGACCACCGACCATATAGCGCACGTGCAGCTTCGCCATTTCATCGTCGGAGAGATCCACCACCTTATAACCGCCTTCGTTCAGCAGCTGCAGGATTTCATGTCGCTCTTCCAGACCGCGCGTCAGCCGCACGCCGACAAAAATGCAGGCGTTGTCCGGGTCCGCGAAGCGGTAGTTAAACTCGGTAACGGCGCGTCCGCCCAGCAGCTGGCAGAACTTCAAAAAACTGCCCTTTTGCTCGGGGATCGTAACCGCCAGCAGCGCCTCACGCTGTTCCCCCAGCTCGCAGCGTTCGGAAACGTAGCGCAGGCCGTGAAAATTGACGTTGGCGCCGGAAAGAACATGCGCCAGCCGCTCGCCTTTGATCTGATGCTGCTGGATATATTTTTTCATGCCCGCCAGCGCCAGCGCGCCGGAAGGCTCCGCGACGGCACGCACGTCTTCAAACAGATCCTTCATCGCCGCGCAGATAGCATCGCTGTCCACGGTGATAATGTCGTCAAGATATTCCTGGCACAGCCGAAAGGTTTCGCTGCCGATCCGCTTCACCGCCACGCCTTCGGCAAACAGCCCGACGCGCGGCAGATCGACCGGCTCGCCCGCTTCCAGCGCCGCTTTCAGACAGGCGGAGTCTTCCGCTTCCACCGCAATGACCTTGATCTGCGGCATCAGCTGTTTGATCAGCACCGCCACCCCAGCCGCCAGGCCGCCGCCGCCAACGGGCACAAAAATACGGTCGAGATGCGCATCCTGTTGCAGCAGCTCCATCGCCAGCGTGCCCTGTCCGGCAATCACCATCGGATGGTCGAACGGCGGCACAAAGGTGTAGCCCTTTTGTGCCGCCAGCTCCAGCGCCTTCGCTTTCGCTTCGTCAAAATTCGCGCCAAACAGGTAAGCCTCACCGCCAAACGCCCGCACGGCCTCTACTTTGATATCAGCCGTCGCTACCGGCATGACGATCAGAGATTTAATCCCCAACCGGGTCGCCGACAGCGCTACGCCCTGGGCATGATTGCCCGCCGAAGCGGTCACCACGCCGCTGGCCTTTTGCTCCTCGTTAAGCGAAGCGATCATCGCGTAGGCGCCGCGCACTTTGAAGCTGTGCACCGGCTGACGATCTTCGCGTTTAACCAGTACCGTATTACCAAGACGAGAGGAGATTTTCTCCATCTTTTGTAGGGGCGTGACCTGCGCAACTTCGTAAACCGGCGCACGGAGTACCGCTCGCAGATACTCCGCGCCGCAAGGCTCGGCGGATAACGGTTGAGACTCAGCCATGTTTTAGCCTCCCAGCTTGCTTTTGTCGCGTACTGCGCCTTTGTCCGCACTGGTCGCCAGTAAAGCGTAGGCGCGCAGAGCAAAGGAAACCTGACGTTCGCGGTTATGAGGCGTATAGGCCGCGTCGCCGCGCGCCTCTTCCTCTTCACGACGCGCGTGCAGTTCGTTGTCCGGCACATCCAGTTTGATGCCGCGATTCGGAATATCGATATCAATCATGTCACCGTCTTTCACCAGCGCGATGGTGCCGCCGCTGGCTGCTTCCGGCGAAGCGTGACCGATAGAAAGCCCTGAGGTGCCGCCGGAGAAACGGCCATCGGTGATCAGCGCGCAGCTTTTGCCCAGCCCCATCGATTTCAGGTAGGTGGTCGGATAAAGCATTTCCTGCATTCCCGGCCCGCCTTTCGGCCCTTCGTAGCGGATCACCACCACGTCGCCCGCCACGACTTTGCCGCCGAGGATGGCCGCTACCGCATCGTCCTGACTTTCGTAGACTTTGGCCGGGCCGCGGAAGGT